>SWCD01000368.1_pt1 | contig 89973 bp, 79 predicted proteins | sample 4693011 | NCBI WGS metagenome assembly SWCD01 (sample SAMN10267278, study PRJNA491770) | bioreactor metagenome | isolation source: DHS bioreactor inoculated with marine | place: Japan: Omine Ridge, Nankai Trough | reverse complement strand
CCCCCCCCCCCGACATTTCGAGCCGCGCACCATGAAATTCGACCGCATACCGTCAATCGCCGTCCCGGTATCTCTCGCAGACAAGATCAAGGCTCAGCACAGATTGCAGGTGGTGCCGCTGGGCGACGACCTCGCGGCGGCGTTCTTCGACACGCCCGACGAGGCAGCGGTTCCGACCTCGCGGATGGCGGCCTGGTCCGGTGACGAGGCGCTGTGCCGGCCGTTGCTCGGAAGCCGGCTGATCCGGCTCGAGGGCGGTTTGCGTTATGTCTTCTTTCTGGCCCGATCGTCGCGCGAATTGTGCCGCAAGGGGCTCTGGATCACCTGCGACGACAGGCCGGTGGCCGAGATCGATCCTTTCGCTCTGCAGTCGCCGCTGGTCGACACGCTGGCGCTGCTCGTCGGCCTGGCGCCGGAAGGCGAACGCCGCCTGTTGCGCGCGCTCCTGACCACCGGGCAGTCGCTGTTCGGCGACCGGGCGTTTCTCGGCATCCGCGACATCGTGCTGCAACTTCTCGAGCGGTTGACGCCACCCCCCCTGGCGTTGCGCGCCTGGTGCCCGCTGGGTGAAACGGCGGCCATCGCCAGTTACACATGGCCCAAGGGGCTGCCGGTCGGAAAGATCGGCAACCTGGTTTCGATTGGAGACCGGGCCGCGCATCTGCTGGCCGGGGTCGATTCCGATTTCGAGACCCTCAACGACGACCGCCTGGTGCACCTGTTCCTGCCGAAAGGCATGTCGCCGGGAACCACCCTCGTCGCCCTGTCCGACACGCCGCTGCGCCTTGCCGGCCCGTCGCCGAGCCAGCGTCAGCGCCCGCTCGGTCCCTGGCTTGCCCGGCGTTCGCCGCAGATCCGCCGCCGGACCCATGACCGGCTGACCGCGCTCGCCGCCCAGGATGAGACGGCCGCGGCACTGATCGCGGAGGTGTCCTGCCCGCAGGCGGCTTTGCCCGAAGTGACGCCGCATCTGATATGCCGCACGATCTCCGGCGTCTTCTACATCGTCGGTGTCCGCGATCGCCGCCGGCTTCTCGGCAAGCTGGTGCTGAGAACCGAAGACGGCGACATCCTGCTGCCGCTGGGCAGCCCGCTGCACCATCCGCGGCACGGGCCGGTTCAGGTCGGGTTCGTGCCGGCAACGCAGGACTGCGCCCCCGGCGACGATGCGGAGGTGTTCGCCCTCTACCGCTCCGGGCGCCTGTCGCGGGTCGGCAGGGTCGCGCTCGAGCCGCTGCCGATGGCGGTGCCGCCGCTCCTGGACGAGCTGCCCGAGGCCGAGGTCGCGCCGTCGCTTGCCGCGGCGCTGGCCGATACGCTGCGGCACCGGCAACCGGTGCACGGCGACGTGATTTCGGTCGCCGCTCCGGTCTGCGCGCCGAAGGTGACCCTTGCGGTCGAGCTCGGCGAGTCGCTCGACTACCCCTACGCGCTTGCGGCCGCCCTTGCCGGGCGCAGCGACGTGGTGGTGATGCTGCACCACCCGGACCGGCGCGCGCTTGCGGCGCTTCGCGCCCTGGGCGAGGAGCTGCACGCGATCTACGGGATCGGGGTGGATCTGTTCGACATCGCGGAGGAGGATCTCCTGCCGGCCGAGCGTCTGCGCGCGGCCGTGGCGAGCGCCGGAACGGATGCGGTGATCTTTCTGTCCGGCGACGTGCTGCCGCAGCAGCGGTCGTGGCTCGAGCCCTGGTTGGCGCAGCTTTCGCGCCCCGGACCCGCGCTCGCCGGTGCCGCCGTCTTCGGCCACGATACCGGCCCCGAAGATCGCGACGGACCCTTCGAAGGCGTCATCCCGGGCACCGATGCGCGCTTTGGCGAAACCGTCAGCGCGCGGTGTTTCGGCCTGAACGCGGCGGCCCGGGCGACCCTGTCGCGGATGCCGTTGCGGGTTGCCGGGTGCGACGCCGACATCGTCGATCTCGCCGCGACGCTTCGCGACGAGGCGGGGGCCGCGGTGGCGCTCAATCCGCTGGTGCGCATGACCGCGCACGCGCGCGCGCCGGACCGGCCGGGGGTGCTGAGCCTGGCGGAACGCCTGACCCTCGAGGGAAAGACATCGGCATGAAGATCCTGACCATTTGCCACGACCACCCGCACATCACCAACGGGGGCACCGAGCATCTCGCCTACGACCTCTCGCGCGCGCTCGACGGATTGCCCGGCATATCCGCCCGGTTTCTCGCGGCGAGCACGGCGCTGTCGCATCCGGACGTGCCGGCCGGGACGCTCCATGCCCTCGGCGGCGACCTCTTGCTGAGGACCGGCCGCTACGATCTGTTTTCGATGCGGCGGCAGGACGGCCTGGCCTGGACCGCGGCGATCGGGAAAGTGCTGACCGCCACCAACCCCGACATCGTGCACCTGCACGGGCTCGATCGCCTGGGCGCGGAAATCGTGCCGCTGCTGCGGCGCCTGCGTCCGTCGGCGGGGCTGGTGCTGACGCTGCACGATTTCCAGCTCATCTGCCCCGAGGGCGGACTTCTCTTGCGGCGCGACGGCGAGCTTTGCCGGCGGCAGGCGCCGGATGCCTGTCACCGCTGTCGGCCCGACATCGCCACCGGCGCCCATGCCCTGCGCAAAGCGCGGTTGCTGGCGGTGCTGGATCAGATCGACCTGTTCATCGCGCCAAGCGAGGATGTCCGCAGCCGCTTCATTTCCTGGGGGTTGCCGGGCGCGCGGATCACCGTGGTCCGTAATGCCGTCCCGAAAATGACGCCGGTGCCGACCGAGGCCCGCCAGCGGCCGAACCGCTTCGCCTATTTCGGCAGTTTCGCCGCGCACAAGGGCGTGCAGGTCCTGCTGAAAGCAGCCGAACGGCTCGGGCGGGCCGGGGGCGACATCCGCGTCAGCCTCTACGGGCGGCTCCATCATCCAGGCGCCGACACCGAGCGGACCTTCGGCGAGGCCCTGGCTGCCGCAGCGCCGGTCGCGCAACTGGTCGGCCCCTACGACCGGTCCGAAGTCGGCCACCTGATGGCCGGAAACGACTGGATCGTGCTGCCCTCGCTCTGGTTCGAGAATGCCCCCCTCGTCCTTCTCGAAGCGCGCAGGGCAGGGCGCCCGGTCATCTGCACCGGTCTCGGCGGAATGCGGGAACTGGTGCGCGACGGCGTCGACGGCGTGTTGGTGCCGCGCGGCGACCCGGCCGCGCTCGCCGAGACCATGGCCGAGCTTGCCGAGGATCGCGGGCGCTGGGAGCACCTCGCGGGCAACGCACGCCAGCCGCCGGACCCCGAAGACTTCGCCCGCCAGCACGTCCAACATTATGCCCTTGCCAGGAAAAGCGTCCCCGCATGACCTCACTCACTGCAGACACCGCGTCCGACATTGCCGCCGGTCTCATGCCGGGGATCGTCATCCTGCCCGGCGGGAGCTGTTCGATCTTCTGTTTCAGCGACCTCCGCCAGCCATTGCCGGACACCGCGACCCTGTCGGACACCAAGGCCGAACGCTGGTGGGCGCGGTCCTGGCGCATGCCGACCGGGTATGCCGCAATTGCGGTGGTCGGTGCCCCGGTGCTCGGCAACTTCCGCGCCGGCGATCCGGCGGGCGAGACCGGGCAGCACATTGGCACGAGCGATGCCGTCTCGACCGAGGCCGCCGATCTTGCGGCACATATGACGGCCACCGGCGCCCCCGCACCGGAGCTCTTGCATTTCCTCGGCGAGGCGTTTTCGCAGGCCGGGGCGCTCGAAGGCGCGCAGCGGTTCCTGGCCGATCTGCTGCTGCAGACCTCGGTGGCCGACGGGTTCGTCGAGGTCGTGGTCGAGCCGGAGAGCGGCGGCTTGTTCCTGCAGGGCTGGACCCATTCCCGCCTGAGCGGAGCACTGAACCTTCACGGCAACGGCGAGGGCGTCGCCGCGATTGCCGCCACCTTCGAGCGCGACGATGTCCAGGCCCCTGCGGCCGGCTTCTGCATCTACGCGGGCGACTGGCGCGGCCGACTGGGCGACAACGGCACGCTCTTCGTCGACCATGACCAGCGCCTGTTGCGGATCGACCTGCTGGCGTCGTCGGGGCCGATCAGCGGCGCCGCCGCGACCGAGCACGTGCGCGCGATCCTGCCGCGTCTGTCGGCGCCGGCGCGCGCGCTGGACGCCATCAAGCGGATCGTCCGGCCGGCCTTCGACGGGCGCAACACGCTCGAAAGCCACACCGGGCCCGTCGCGGCGGCGATCGACCGGATCCTGGGAACGCCCTCGGGCGGGCTTTTCGTCTCGGGCTGGCTGCTCGACCCGCTCGACCAGGCGGCGCAGGTGATCTTCAGGAGCACCCAGCGCCTGAACGTGCCGCTGCAGGACCGTTGGCACCGCGGCGATCGCCCGGATCTGAACCGGGCGTTCGCCACCGATCCGCGGTTTGCCGGTCTGCTCGACCCGCGCGAGCGCCTGCACGGGTTCACCTGCACCGTGATCGCCGAGCCGGAGGCGCTGGCGCGGTCTGAGGTCTACCTCGAGGTCGTTCTGAAGGATGAGAGCTGCCTGTTCCTGCCGTGCGAGATCACCCCATGCGATGGCGATGGCGGGGCGCATCCGGTCCTGGAAGCCCTCAAGCCGGACGACCCGGCGCTGGGGACCCTGATCGCGCACCACGCGGCGCCGTTCCTCGCAACCGTTCCCGAGCGTCCGCTCAACCTTTCCCGGATGACGGTCCAGCCGCTGGGCGGCGGCCCGGCCGGGCGCGAGACGGCCGCGGTGATGCCGCTTGCAAACCTGGCCCACCTGCAGCCGGTCATGGCCAGCCTTGCCGACACCGAAGAAGCGCGCGACCTCGACCTCGTTCTGGTGGCGAACCGGGGGCGCGCGGCGGCGCTGTGCGAGGAACTCGATCACCAGTTCCGGTTCTTCGGGCTGCGCGGTACCCTGGTGCTCGTGCCCGAACACGAAACGCTCGGCCGTCGGCTCGACGCCGGCGCAAAGGTCGCCCGCGCACCGGAAATCCTGGTCTGGCAACCGGCGGTCCTGCCCAAGGCGCCGGGCTGGCTGGCGGCCCTGCGGCGCGCGTCGGCAGAGCTTGGCGCCGACGCCGTCGTGGCGCCGTTGCTGAGCTACGAAGACGGATCGGTCTATTTCGGCGGCGGCACCTCCGGCGCGGCGCCCGACGGGGCGCCATGTACGCTCATCGGTTTCGAGCGTCGGCGCCTGAACGACACCGGACCGAGGGCGGCGCAAGCGCTCCCGGCCGAGATCATCCTGGTGCGGCGCGATCTCCTGATGGCGGCGGGCGGCTTCCGGGGCGGTCTGTTCGGCGAACGCTTTGTCGGTCAGGACCTCAGCCAGCGCCTGAAGCGGGCCGGCGCCGAGGCCTGGTGCATCCCCGCGGCGGAGTTCTGGATGCTCGATGCCTCCCCGACCCGCGGCAACGCGGATGCGCGCAACATGATCGACCGGATCGACGCCGCGCTGATCGCGCAAAGAGTGGCAAGCACATCCGCCGCCCCGCCGGGCAACATCACATTGGAAGCCGGAGGCATGCCCGGATGAAGGCGCTCATCATCTCTCACGCACATCCCGACTTTTCCATTGGCGGGGCACAGGTGGCATCGCACAACCTGCACCTCGGCATTCGCCAGCAGCCGGGATGGACATCGCACTACCTGGCGGGCATTGGCGATCCGGTGACGCCGCACCGCGACACGCCGCTGATGGCGCTCGACCGGGCCGAGGACGAGTCGCTCTTCTGGTCGAAGGAATTCGACTGGTTCCACCTCGGCTCGACCGACGTCGGCGCGCTGATGGCGCATTTCGAGCGCTTTCTGGTGGAACTGCAGCCCGACATCGTCAACATGCATCACGTTATGGGGTTCGGCGTGCAGGCGATCCGCTCGATCCGCCGGGCGCTCGGAAATGTGCCGATCGTCTACACGCTGCACGAGTACCTGCCGATCTGCGCCAACCACGGGCAGATGATCAAGCCGAAGACCCATGCACTGTGCCGGCGCGCCACGCCGTCCGATTGCGGCATGTGCTTTCCGGAGACCGGAGCGGCAAACCTCTTGCGCCGCGAGACCTTCATCAAGAGCTTCCTCGGTCAGGTCGATGCCTTCGTCAGCCCCTCGCATTTCCTGCTGTCGCGCTATGCCGAGTGGGGCCTGCCGCCCGAGAAGCTGGTGATGATCGAGAACGGCCTCGAAGGCGGCGTCCCGGCCCCTGTCCGGGTCCTGGGCAAGGGGGGGCGTCGCAACCGCTTCGGCTTTTTCGGCCAGCTCAACCCGTTCAAGGGGATCCGCGTGCTGGTCGATGCCGTGACCCGGGTGCCGGCCGACGTCTGGGGCGACAGCATCCTCAACGTCTATGGCGGCAACCTCGATCAGCAGCCGGAGGATTTCCAGGTCGCCGTCAAGGATCTCTTCCGCATCGCCGGACGCCGGGTGCGCTACCGCGGCGCCTACCGAAGCCAGGAACTGCCGACCCTGATGCGCGACATCGACTGGATGGTCATCCCCTCGACCTGGTGGGAAAATTCCCCGGTGGTGATCCAGGAAGCCTTCTTCCATGGCCGTCCGATCATCGCCAGCGACATCGGCGGCATGGCCGAGAAGGTGCGCCACGGCGTGGACGGGTTGCATTTCCGGGTATCGAACGCGGACAGCCTTGCCGAAACCATGACCCAGGCAATCACCACCCCGCGCCTCTGGGACCAGCTCCACGCCGGTATCCGTGCTCCGCGGACGGCCCAGGACGCCGGCGCGCTGCACGCCGAACTGTTCGAGAAACTCCTGGCACGGCGATCGGCCCGCCGCGGCCCGACCCTGGCGGCGGAATGACCCGGATGTCCGATCCAACGACCCGATACACCGAGATGGTGGGTGACCTCAAACGCGGTGCGCTGGCCGCCGGCGTGGTCGGCCTCTTCGTCAACGTGCTGCACCTCGGGCTGCCGATGTTCACCATCCAGGTCTATGACCGGGTGCTCTCCAGCGCGAGCGGCGAGACACTTGCCGCGCTGGTTGTCCTCGCCGTCACCATTCTCGCATTCCAGACCCTGCTCGAGGTGTTGCGCCAGCGGATCCTGGTGATCCTCGCCAACCGGGCGATGATCCGGCTCGGCCGGCCGGTCTTCGAAGCCGCGGTGGAGACCAGTCTGACCGAAGGGCCGCAGAAGGCCAGCACCGCCCTGCAGGACGTCTCCGAGCTTCGGGCTTTCCTCGCCGGCGGCGCCGTCGCGCTGCCGCTCGACCTCGCGTTCTCGCCGATCTTCCTGGTCGTCCTGTTCGCCCTGCACCCGGTCTACGGCCTGGTCGGGGCCTGCGGCGCCCTGGCCCTGGCCGCCGCCGCGGTGGCGACGGAACTTGCCCTTCGCGGATCCTCGCAGGCGGGCAGCGTGGCGAGCGGAAAGGTCAACGCCGAGACCGCCGAGGCGATCCGCCATGCCGAGGTGATTACCGGGCTCGGAATGCTGCCCGCCCTGGCACAGCGCTGGCGCAGCGCCCAGGCGGAAGCCATCGCGCTTTCCGAACGCGGCGCCCGGCTGGCGCGGATGTTGTCGACCGTCACCCGAAGTCTGCGGGTGGTGCTGCAGATCGGCGTCATCGCCTCCGGCGCGCTGCTGGTCATCAGCGGCCATGTGAGCGCCGGCACGATCATCGCGGCCTCGGTTCTGACCGGGCGCCTGCTGCTGCCGTTCGAGCACACCGCGACCGGCTGGAAGCAATGGCTCGAAGCGCGCGAAGTCCTGCGCAGGTTGCGCGATGTCACCAGTTCCGGCGTTGCCGCGCGCTCGCCGATCCCGGTGGAGATCGAAACCGGGCGCCTGGTCGCGGACCGGTTGGGGTACGTCCTGCCGGGGGCGGCACGGCCGGTGCTGCAGAACATCAGCTTCACGCTCGAGAGCGGCATGATGATGGGCGTCATCGGCCCTTCCGGCGCCGGCAAGACGACCCTCTCGCGTCTGATCATGGGGATCTCGAAGCCGAGCGTGGGGGGCATGTATCTCGACGGGCAGAGCACCTATGCCCATGAGCGCGGAAGCTTCGGGCGCGCCGTCGGCTATCTGCCCCAGGAACCCACGCTTCTCACCGGCAGCGTCCGGGACAATATCGCCAGGTTCGGCGATGCCCCGATGGAGGAGGTGGTGCGCGCCGCGCGGTCCGCGGGTGTGCACGAGATGATCGGTGCCCTGCCGCACGGCTATGCGACCCGGCTCGGCAGCGGCGGCTATCAGCTGAGCGGCGGCCAGCGCCAGCGGGTGGCGCTCGCGCGCGCGCTTCTCGGCGAGCCGCGGATCATCGTGCTCGACGAGCCCAACTCGAACCTCGACGCCGAGGGCGAGGCCGCGCTCGTTGCCGCGCTCGAGGCGGCGCGGCAGGCGGGAGCGACGGTGGTGGTCGTGGCGCAGCGGATGTCGATCCTCAGCCGCGCCGACCGGCTGCTCAGGCTTCAGGACGGCGGCATGGTGCAGTTCGGCCCCCGCGAGGAGGTGCTCCAGGCCCTGACGCCGCAGCGACTGACGAAGCCGCGGCCGCGTGAAGCACGCGAGGCGCTGTCATGAGCACGATGTCCCTGCCTGCGGACGACGAGACGCTGCCGAGCTACCTGCCGGTTGTTGCCGCCGCGCTTCTGGTCGCCCTGGCGTTTACCCTGGCGCTGCTGGGATGGGGCCTGCTTGGGCGCCTCGATGCCGCGATCGTCAGCCACGGCGTCCTGCATGCCGAGAGCGAACGCAAGACGGTCGAGCATCTGGAAGGCGGTATCCTGTCGGAGCTTCTGGTGCGCCCCGGCGAGATGGTCGAGGCCGGCCAGGTCGTGGCCCGGCTCGATGCGACGCAGGCGCGCGAGGGCCTGGCCCAGCTCACGGCCGAGGCCGACGCCGCCCGGCTGGCGCTGTGGCGGCTGGAGGCCGAGGAGACCGGCACCGATCTCGACCCGGAGACCGCCCCGACGGTCGTGTCGGGCGACCGTGCGCTGCTCGTCGCCGAGGTTCTGCGCCTGTTCGAGGCGCGCCGGAGCACCCACCTGGCGCAGGTGGTTTCGCTCGAACGCCAGATCGCGCAGCTGCGCGGCGATATCGCCGCGAGCGAAGGCGGGCAGACGGCGTCGGACACACAGCTGGCGCTGTGGCAGGACGAGCGCGGGCTGGTGGCCGAGCTCGTGGAGCGCGGCGCGAAACCGCGCCGCGAGCTGCTGGAGTACGATCGCAACATCGCCGCGCTGTCGGGCAATCGCGACGAATATGCCGGCCAGATCGAGGCCGCCAGCCAGGGGATCGCCCGGGCGAAGGCTGAGATCGAAGCGCTCGAACAGCAGCGCCGGGTGGACATCGCGCAGAGCGAGGCCGAGGCACGCTCGCGTCTGACCGCGCTGGCCTCGCAAATTCGCGCCCTCGAGGACGTGATGGAACGCCATCTGCTGCGCGCGCCCCAGGCCGGGCGGGTGGTCGAGATCACCACCGTGAGCCCCGGCGCCGTGCTCGGTTCGGGCCAGCCGCTGATGGAGATCCTGCCGCGCGACGACCGGCTGGTGGCGGTGGTGAAACTGCCGCCCGATGCCATCGACACGGTGCATGTCGGCCAGCCCGCGCGCCTGCAGCTGACCGCGTATAAGCGATCGACGGCGCCGCATGTGACCGGCGAGGTGTCCTATGTCTCGGCCGACCTGCTCGAAGACGAGCAGACCGGCGTCGCCTATTTCGAGGGCCGGGTGACGCTCGATCCCGACAGCGTCGCCGCGCTCGATGGGGTGCTGCTGACCGCCGGGATGCCGGTCGAGGTGGCGCTGACCATCGGCGAACGCCGCGCCGGAGATTATCTGCTCGAACCGATCCTGCGCCACCTGCGGCGCGCGTTTCGTGAAGAATAGCGAGCCAAGGCGAGGAGAGACCATGACACGCAAAGCGATCCTTCAGATCGGCACCGAGAAGACCGGCACCACCAGCCTGCAGCGCTTCCTCGCCACCAACCGCGACCGTCTGGCCGAGCGCGGCTATCTCTACCCGCGGTTCTGCGGCGAAATGAACCACACCGGGCTCGCGGCCTATGCGATGGACGCCGACCGGCCCGACGAGCTGAAGGCGGCCTTCGGCGGCGAGACGCCCGAAGCCGTGCCGCTGATGCGCGAGCGCCTGCGCCGGCTGGCGGAGGCGGAACTCACCGGCGGGCACCGGGCGATCTTTTGCAACGAGCATTGCCACAGCCGGCTGGTCAATCCGGAAGAGGTGCAGCGGCTGCGGGATTTCCTGGCGGAATTCTTCGACGAGATCGAGATCTCCGTCTATCTGCGTCGGCAGGATCGCGTGGCGCTCTCGCTCTATTCGACCATGCTCAAGAGCGGCGCCGCGCCGGAACGGGTGCTGCCCGGGGTTCGGCCCGAGAGCCCCTATTACAACTACGACCGCTTTCTCGCGCTCTGGGAGGGCGTGTTCGGAGCCGAGGCGATCTCGGTGCGGCTGTTCGAGCCCGGGCTTCTGGTCAATGGCAGCGTGGTCGATGATTTTCTCGCCTGCTGGGGGCTCGGCGAGATCGGCGATTACCGCAGCGTGCCCAACGAAAACGGATCGATCTCGGCGGCGGCGCAGGAATTCCTGCGCCAGGTCAACCCGCACCTGGCGTCGCAGACCGGGCTGCCGGGACAACGGTTGCGCGGCATCGTTGTCTCGACCCTGGAGCGCCGCCATTCGGGGCACGGAGCGCGCCCCGCGCAGGACGAGGCGCGGGCCTTCTACGAGCGCTTTCGCGCCGCCAATGAACAGGTCGCGGCGCGCTACTTCCCGGGGCGCGACCCGCTCTTTTCCGAAGATTTCGCCGGCTATCCCGAAACCGCGGATCTGCGCACGACCGATGCTGCGGCGATCGTCGAAATTGCCGCGCAACTTCTGACCCAGGCCTCCGGCCGGATCGACGAGCTGGAGGCGGAAATCTGCATTCGAGAGGCGGCCATCGCCTGGCGCGACGATCGGCAGACCTTGGCGCTCGGGCGCGTCCGCGCCGGTCTTGCGCGCTTCCCCGAGCACGCCGGACTGCACCGAACGCTCGGCGAATACCTGTTGCGCCTCAAGCGCCCACCAGAGGCGATCGCGGCGGCGGAGACGGCCTGCGCCATGGCGCCGGACAACAGCGAGTATCGGCACTTTCTCGGCATCGCGCGGGCCGCTGCAGGCGACGATGTCGGCGCCGCGGCGGCCCACCAGGCGGCGTTGGAGATCAACCCGGCGTACGAGAGCGCCCAGGTCGCGCTCGCAAAGACACTGACGCGCCTGAGGGCAGAGACGCGGGGACACGCCTGACGATGAGATCGGAGCCGGAAAAGAGGATGGATATGGACAGCATGAGACACGCGCCCAATGCGGCGGCCCTGCACGGGCTGACCCGGCACGGGTTGTACCTCGGCGGCCTGTCGCAGACCCGCAAACTCGCGCCCAACTCTCTTGTCGAGGGTCCCTGCGCGATCCTGGCCCGGGTCGCGGACGGGGCCCACCTGCGCGTCGGCGCCTTTTGCGACCTGAACGGCGGTGCCCTCAACAATATCGTCGTCGGCCGCTACTGCTCCTTCGGCCCGGGCGTGATGACCGGCAGCCACGAACATCCGACCGACTGGCTGACCACCTCGCGCATCGCCTACTACCCCGCGTTGCGCGGCTGGGACAGGTTCGCCGACAAGGCCGCGGCGCCCACCCTGCAAGGCCCGCGGGCGCGCTTCCCCGACAGTTGCCCGACCACCACCCTGGGCCCGGATGTCTGGGTCGGCCAGGGCGCCTTCATCAAGGCCGGCGTCTCGATCGGCGCAGGCGCCATCATCGGCGCGCGCGCGACGGTGGTGAAGGATGTGCCGCCCTACGCGGTCGTGGTCGGCACGCCGGGGCGGGTGTTGCGCCTGCGCTTCCCCGAGCCCGTGGTCGAGCGTCTCCTGAAGGTGCAATGGTGGCAATATTCGATCTACGACGTGTTCGACGCGCCGATGGACGACATCGAACGCGCGCTCGACGTGATCGAAGACCGCGTGGCCTCCGGCAAGGTCGCGCCATTCGCAGGGCTGGTGCTGAAAGACCGGGACCTTACCGATCTGCCCGCGGCACTTGCACGACTGGAGGAGCGCCCACTTGCGCTGGCCAACTGACATCGAAACGGACCAGGTCGCGTTCTGGCCCCACCCGGCACGCCGGGTCGAGCGCCATGCGGACCACGGTGAGCCAGAAGTTCTCGCCCACCGTCTCGAAGGTGCGCGAGCTGCTGTCGGGATCGACGAGGGAGGGATAGGCATGCGCGAAGCTGTCGGTGCAATCGCGCGCCCAGAGCAGCGGCATTGGTGCGAGCAGCACCCGGTCGCCCCAATGGATGAGGTCCGTCGACGTGAAGGCCCAGATCCCGGCGGTGCGGGTGCCGTCGATCTCGCCAACCATCGGCGAGACGGCGAGGTAGCGCCCGGTGGCGGGCTGGCGGACGACCGAGGTCAGGTTCGCCGTCAATCCCGGCAGGGGCGTGCAGACATGGCGCTCCGGCTCAGGGACCGGCGCGGAATAGGGGTCGGCGAAGCGGATCGTGAAGCCCGCTCCGTCCCAGGCGCGCCAGTCTCGCGGGCCGCCGTCGACCGGGCGCCGGGCCAGGCAGACCCCGCGTTTCTGTGCGCCGTAGGCCTCGGCAAGGAAAAAAACGTGGAGATATTTGCCCGCCACGATCATGTTGGACGGGTTGAAATAGCCGCTGCGCCGGGTCTGGTCGCGGTCGTAAGGATAGGGCAGCGTGGCGACGGGCGGTCCCGGCACGCGGTGGAAGCTCTCACCGCCGTCGTTGCTTTCCAGCGCGACGATGGCATTGCGCCAGCACGACATGTAGTCGTCCGCCGCGCAGACATCGCCGTGCCGGTGCCCTTGGTATTCCGCGTGACCGAGGGCGTCGAGATGCTGGCCATCACGGGTGAAGACCGAGACGATCCAGACCCGGTCGTTGCGCGCCGCGGGGTCGGGATCCTCGGCGCCCGCATGTACCAGCCGGCAGACGCGCTGCAGGTGGCGAAGGTCGGGGCCGACGCTCTCGCGGTTCGCGTCGTTGCCGGCGAGCATATGCACCGACCCCGACCCGTCGCGCCAGAACCGGGCCGGTGCGTCGGGAATGTCCCACAACCCGCAGCGCTCCAGATGCCAGTCGAAAAGCAGGGCCGGATCGGCCGCGGCCCCGCCACCCATGAAGAGGGCGACAGCCGCCAACAGGCGCGCGACGTGGGGAGATGTTCTCAGGCCGGCCATCGCAACAAACACTACCCCAAGCCACGCCCCAATTCACCCGGCAATCCGCCCGCGGTGGCTCCTGGCGCCTCACGAAAGCCCAATGCATGACATCCATACCGTCCCAGAAGGACCTTCAGCCGAACCCCGTCGCGCCGGTCGACGTCCGTGTCAACGGGGTCTACGATCTGCCATCGCCAAGCCACCTCGCCGGCTGGGCCATCGACCGTGCCGATCCCGATGCGGCTGTCGAGGTGGAGGTCTACCGCGAAGGCATCCTGTTGCAGCGGACCCGCGCCGACCGCTATCGCCCCGACCTGGAACGCGGCGGGATCGGGACCGGGCGGTACGGGTTCTCCGTCAATCTCGATCAGCCGGTCGCGCCGGAGATGGCCTTCGCCCTGACGGTCCGCGCGGTGACCGCCGACGGCGTGTCGGGCGCCCTCAGAGCGACGGGCAAAGCCCTGCCGAGCAATGATCCGCTGCGGTCTCTGCTGGAGCGGACCCGCGATCAGGTCGCCGCGCTCACGGCCCAGATCGGCGGGTTGCGTCGTACGGTCGAGGCCAGCCGGGCGCCGTCCGATCTCACCGAGATGGTCGCGGTTCTCGAACGGATCGAGGTGGTGCAGGCGCGTCTTGACGGTGTTGCCGCCACGACGGAGCCGCCTGCCGACCCCTCGGTCGGGCCGGGGCTCCGGGTGGCGGTCGGTGTCGCGCTGGCGATGAGTGCGCTCGCGCTGGTGCTGGGCCTGTGGTCGGTTTTCGGATGACACGGCCCGCCGCTCCGCCAGCGCCCACCCGGCGCCGCAGGCCGCAGATCCTGTTCGCGCATGACCGCTGGCCGGGCCAGTTTGGCGGGTTCGCCCGCTGGCTCGTCGCCGACGGGTGGGACGTCTGGGCGGCGACAGGTTTCGGCAAATCCGCGCCGGACGGGGTGCGGGTCTTGCGATACGTGCCGCACCGGGCCCCGTCCGCGGCCACCCACCCCTACGCGCGCGCGTTCGACCGCGCCGCGCTGGTCGGACAGGCCTGCGTTCGCCAATGCCTCGCGGCGCGCGACAACGGGCTCTCGCCCGACCTGATCGTCAGCCATGCGGGCCCGGGCGCAGGTCTGTTCCTCAGCGAACTCTTCCCCGAGGCGGTCCATGTCGCCTACTGCGAGTGGTGGTACAACACGCCGGGCATCGATACCGCATGGCTCGCGAAGGCCAGAAGAAAGCAACCGGCGCGCACGCCCGAATCCGCCATCCTGGAACGGTGCCGCAACCAGCCGATCGCCCAGGAGCTGCTTTCTGCCGGGTACGGGCTGTGCCCGACGGCGTTTCAGGCGGCGCAGTTTCCCGACGCGTTTCGGGGCATGCTCCGGGTTCAGCACGACGGGGTCGACTGCGCCCACTTCCGGCCGGGACCGCCCGGGCGCACCCGCCATCCCCTCCTCGCACCGCTCGCCGACGACATTCCGCTGGTCACCTACGCGACCCGGGGCATGGAACCGCACCGCGGGTTTCCGCAGGTCATGACGGCCTTCGCCGAGATCCAGGCCCGGCACCCGCGGGCGGTCGTGGTGATCGCGGGCGACAACGGGGTGCACTACGGCGGCGACGCGGAGCGCCGGGTCGACTGGAAGGCGGAGGCGCTGCGACGGCTCGACCTCGATCCGAGCCGGACGGTGTTTACCGGCATGCTCGAGCCGGACGACTACCTTTGGCTGTTGCGACGCAGCGATGCCCATGTCTACGCGACGGTGCCCTTCGTCCTGTCCTGGTCGATGCTGGACGCGATGGCCACCGGCACGCCGCTGGTGCTTTCGGATACCGCTCCGGTGCGCGAATTCGCCGATGCGGACTGCGCCCATCTCGCCGATCTGACGGACCCTTCCGGCATTGCGGACAGGATCCTCGATCTGCTCGAACACCCGGACGAGGCCCGCGCGCGTGGGAAGATCGCGCGCGCGCGCGTGCGCGCAACCTGCGACGCCCGCAGGATCTACCCCGACAAGGCCGCCTGGCTCCGCAAGCTCGCGTCGGCCAGCCGGTCGGTTGCCGGGGCGCTGCCGCTTGCGACGCCGTCGCCCGCAGCCGAAACGGTCCGCGCCGGCGGGTCTTCGACGGCCTCGCCCTGAGCCGCAAACCGGACCCGGGCGCCGAGGCCGAACCCGCGCCCGATCCCGCCGAAGAAACCCGATCGACCAGCGCCAGGCGCGGACCGGCCCGGCCCCGGCGATCACCGGAGGCGCTGCGCGCCTATGGCTCCGGATCGACCAGGGCTCCCAGGAGCACCGCGTCCGGCCCCAGTTCCGAGACGATCAGGTCGGGGCGGAACAGCGGCGGTTCCAGCTCGAGATGGCGCCGCACCCGTTCTCCGTAGCCATCGGCCAGGCCGATGCTGCCGCCCAGCACGACGCGGTCCACTCCGAGCAGGGCGACAAGGTCTGCGCAAAGGTCGGAGATCGCCGCTGCCGACCCGTCGACGAGGTCTTCGGCCCAACCGGCGCCGGAGCGCCAGAGGTCGAACACTTCGCGCGCGTCGGCGACCGGATGCCCGGCCCGTCTGGCGGCCTGCGCGATGGCGCGCCCGGCGGCGACGCTCTCGACCGTCCCGGTCCGGCCGCTCCCGCAGACCCGCTCGGAGCGTCGTGAGGTGGTGAACCCGACATGCCCCGCCAATCCGTTTGCCGAGCTCAGAAGCCGGCCGCCGATCACGAAGCCGGCGCCGACGCCGGTCGAGACCGTGACATAGGCCATCGCCGCACTGTCTCTGCCGGCGCCGAAATGAAATTCGGCAAGGGCGGCCGCTGCGGCGTCGTTGCGCACGAGAACCCGGCGGTCGAAGGTCACGGCCGCGCGCCTTTGCAGATCGATCCCCTCGATGCGGGTGAGCGTCTGCGCATTGACGGCGTGCCAGACCCCCTCTGCGGTGACGCGCCCGCTGACGGCAATGCCGACCGCATCGCGCTCAGACAGCCCGAGGCTCCGGGCCAGCCGGTACATGGCGGCAAGCTGGTCGTCGGCCGTGGCCTGGCCGTCGGTCGGGTGCAGAACGCGCTCGACGATGCAGCCGTCGATGATTCGGGCCGCGGCCAGTTTCGTGCCGCCGAGGTCGATGGCGATCCCGTCGCCGGGTGCGCGGCGGGGCAGTGGGGTCATCCGCGCGCACTCCGGACCGCGGCGGCGAACCAGGCGGCGATGTGCTCGACGCGGGTGATCGCGCTGCCGACCGTGACGCAATCGGCCCCGGCCTCGATCGCCTGGCGGGCGAGGTCCGGGGCGTTGTAACGGCCTTCCGCCATCACGAAAGCGTCCAGCCCGGCGAAGGCTGCGACCAGGGCGAGATCGGGGAGCGGCGACGCACCTGCCGTTGCTTCGGTGTAGCCCGACAGCGTCGTGCCGATGATCGCCGCCCCTTGCGCCAGCGCGGCGCGGGCGTCTGCGACGGTCGCACAATCCGCCATCGCCAGCGCGCCGCCGGCGACGATGGCGGCGACGATGTCCGACCGGGGCGAGAGCGCCGGGCGATCGGTCGCATCATAGGCGACGATGTCGGCGCCGGCAGCGACCAGCGCCACCGCGTCTTCGACCGACGTGGTGATGCGGACCGCTGTCGCGCGAAGGTCGCGCTTGGTCAGGCCGATGATCGGGACATCGACTGCCCGCCGCACCGCCCGCAGGTTGTCGACCCCCTCGATCCTCAGGCCCTGCGCGCCGCCGGCGACGGCTGCCTGCGCCATGGCGACGATGATGTCGGTCCGGTCCATCGGCCCGCCGGTGACCGGCTGGCAGGAGGCGACAAAGCCGCCTTTGAGGGTCTCGAGTGTCCGCATGCCTATTGCATCAGATTGGGCAGGCCGGTGGCGAGGATCGGGAACACGCAGACCAGCAGCAGCACGACCAGCGGCGGGATCAGCCACGGCAGGATCGCACGGGCGAGCCGGTGGTATTCGATGTTGCCGACCTGCGCGACCACGAACAGCGCCATGCCCATCGGCGGGGTCAGGGTGGAGATCATCAGGTTGAGCACCACGACGATCCCGAAATGCACCGGGTCGAGACCGAAGCCGAGCGCCAGCGGGATCAGGATCGGCACCACGATCAGCAGGATCGCGAGCGACTCGATGAAGGCGCCGAGCACGAAGATCATCAGGTTGACCGCGATCAGGAAGCTCACCGGGCTATCGACGAAGGACAGGAAGAACCCGGCGATCTGCTGCGGCGCCTGCTCGCGGGCGAGGACGAAACCGAGAACCGAGACGCCGGCGATGATCGTGCCGATGGTGGCCGAGGTCACGGCGGTTTCGTAGGTCGCATCGAACAGGCGCCGCCAGGTCAGTTCGCGGTAGAACACCAGGTCGATGATGACGGCGTAGAGAACGGTGATCGCGGCCGCCTCGGTGGGCGAGAAATAGCCCGAGAAGATGCCGCCGACGATCACCAGCGGCGTCAGCAGGGCAGGGAAGGATTTCAGGAACAGACGCGCGACCTCGCCGCCGGTCTGGGCCGGATCCCTGGGGTAGTCGCGCTTGCGCGCCAGCAGGTAGACCATCACCATCAGCGCCCCGGCACAGAGGAACCCCGGCACCACGCCGCCGAGGAACAGCTTGCCGATCGAGGTGTCGGAGATCACGCCGTAGAGGACCATGGTGATCGACGGCGGCACCAGCGGTCCGATCATCGACGACGCGGCGGTGACCGAACCGGAGAAGTCGTCGTCGTAGCCGGCATCGCGCATCGCCTTGATCTCCATCTTGCCCAACCCGCCCGCGTCGGCCACCGCCGAGCCGGACATGCCGGAAAAGAACAGCGAGGCCAGCACGTTGACATGGCCAAGGCCGCCGGTGAAGCGGCCGACAAGGGCGCGGGCGAACCCGAACAGGTGGTTGGTGATGCCGGCAGAATTGAGGATCGCGGCCGCCAGCAGGAACAGCGGCACCGCGAGCATGGGAAAGCTGTTCAGCCCGTCGACCATGCGCTGCACGGCGAAGGAGATGCCCATCCCGGTGTGATAGAAGTAGCCCATCGACACCAGGATCATGGCGATCCCGATCGGCACACCGCCGAACACCATGATCAGCCAGATGGCACAGACGATGAGCAGGGTCACAGGACGTCCTCCTGGGCGAATTTCAAAACATCCCGGTGGGCGATCTGCCAGCGTATCCGGTTGGCCACGCGCCAGACGATGAAGACCGCGGCCACCGGGTAGGAGGCGTAGAGCGCGGCGTCGGAAACGGCGAGGGTGACGGACTCGTTGTTCCAGGTCCGTATCACCGTCTGGTAGCCGATCCAGAGCAGGTGGCCGGTTGCCGCGAGGTAGACCAGATCGATCGCCGTGAAGAGCACGAAACGGAACCGGCCGAGCAGGGCCTCGACGATGATCCCCATGCGCAGCTGGGCGTTGCGCCGTTCCGCCTCGCCGGTCGCGATGAACGCCATCCAGACCCAGATCCAGCGCGCCAGCTCCTCGGTCCAGACCTGGGACGGGACCAGACCGGAGCGGCCGAAGACCTGGAGCAGAACCACCAGGATCAACGCCACGAAGAGGAACGTCGCCGCGAGGCCCTCGATGCTGTACTTGCCATTTCCGGTCATTTCCTGCGCCGCCTGTGGTGGGTCGGGGGGTGCGCGCCGCCGGTTCGCGGCGACGCGCCTGTGTCAGCTCACTTCTTGAACAGCGCTTCGATGCTGCCTTCGCCGAACTCGGCCTCGAGCTCGGTGTAATAGGGCTGCATCGCATCGCGGAAGGGGCCGGTGTCGGGACGGGTGATCGTCAGACCCTTGGCCTCGAACTCGGCGATCAGGCTGTCTTCCTTGTCGACGACGATCTGGGTCGCCACGTCGCCGCCCTTGAGGACGGCTTCCTGCAGCCACCCCTTTTCTTCGTCCGACAGCTTGTCCCAGGTGCCGGTGCCGACCTGGATCGCGGACGAGGCCACGAAATGGCCGGTGAGGGCGATGTAGTCCTGCACTTCGTAGAACTTCATCGCCTCGATGGTCGGAAGCGGGTTTTCCTCGGCATCGACCTGATTGGTCTGCAAGGCAAGATAGACCTCCGCGAAGGCAACCGGGGCCGGCGAGGCGCCGGTGTTTTCGGCATAGGCGATCAGGAACGGCACGTTGGGGGTGCGCAGGCGCAGACCCTTCATGTCTTCAAGCGAATTGATCGGCTTGTTCGAGGTCGTATGGCGGGTGCCGAGATACCAGACGTCGAGCACCTTGACGCCCTGGTCCTGGAAGGCGGCGTCCATCTTCTGGCCGAAGTCGCCGGCGATCAACTCCTTGAGATGCGCGAAATCGGAAACGACATAAGGAGCGCCGATCAGCTTCAGCTCGGGAATGATGTAGCTCATGTCGGGATAGCCGGTCATGACAAGATCAAGCTCGCCGGCCTGGACCTGTGCGACCATCGCCTTGAAGTCGCCCAGGGTCGAGGAGGGGAACATCTTGAGCGACATCTCGCCGCCGGATACCTCCTTGAGCGCCTCGTCCATCGCCAGCATGCCCTGGTACATCGGCGAGGCTTCGTTTTCCTGTGTGCCGAACGTCAGGACCGTCTCGGCCTGCGCCGCCGCAACCATCACCAGACTGGCGACGACTCCTCCAACAAATCTGTTCAACATCGTGTTTCTCCTCGTTTGACGAATGAATGGTGGTCGGTCTTCTCGTGGGACGCAGGCCGCTGTCCGGCCGTCCCGGTTACTCCGCATTTCTTTGGGACAGGCGCGACCGGTAGGATCGCATCAGGTGTTGATCGGTCAGCTCGGCCGCTTTCACCGCGTCGCCGGCCACGATGGCTTCGTAGATGCCGAGGTGTTCCTGGTACGATATCCGGTCCGACCCGCTGTAGCTCGCGCGCGGCGGTCGATTTGCCAGCATCGTGCTGACGAACATGTCGTGCAGCTTCAGGATGATCGGGTTGCCGACCACGGCGACGACGGCGCGGTGAAAGGCGATATCGGTCTCGGCAAAGCCAACGGTGTCGATCGCGGTCAGGTTGCGGTCGAGCGCGGTTCGGATCTCGTGCAGCTGGACGCGGTTGGCATCGCGCGCCGCAATCCGGGCGGCCGCGGCCTCGATGAACTGGCGCATCTGCTCGAGGTGGGCGCCGCTTTCGGCGTCTCCGAGCAGGTCGGCGATGTGGCCGGCCGCCGAGGTCAGGATCCCGTCGAGCGTGGGCTTGGCCGCACGCGGGCGCCGGCCGGTCTCGAGATTGGCATAGCCACGGCCCTTGAGCAGAAGAAATGCCTCGCGCACCGTCGGGCGGGAGGTCGAAAACTCCTCGCAGAGCGCGCGCTCGGTCGGCAACGGCGCGCCGGGCGGCAATTCGCCGGCGTGAATGCGCGCTTCGAGCGAGGCCGCGATCTCCACGGCGGCGCCCTTCGCCTTGCTGTCGGTCGTATCGCTGATGCCTTGGCTCACCTGGCCCTCCTGTCCAGTTGACAGACATTTTGGTAAAGCCAAAGTGTCGTAATGTCAAACCAGACTTTACCACCCACTCGTTCTGGGTTACCAAAGGCCAGCTTTGGTCGGCGAATGCGTCGCCCGAGGCTTGCCGTGCTCCGCGTCTCCCGAAGGAAACTCATATGCCCAAGACACTGAATGGAATGTACGCGGCCCTGCTTTCGGGGTTCTCGGACACCGAGGATCTGGACGAGCATCGCCAACGCAACATCGTCGCCTATACGCTCCGGCAGGGGCTGAAGGGGCTCTACGTCGGCGGCAGCACCGGCGAGTCCGGTTTGATGACGACCGATGAGCTGCACGAGCAGCAGGGCATTGTCCTGGATGCCGCCAAAGGCTCCGGGGCAAAGATGATCGCGCATGTCGGGGCGCCTTCGCTGCGCGACTCCCTGCGCTTGGCGCGCAATGCCGAGCGGCTCGGCTACGACGCATTATCCGCCTTGCCGCCGCATTCCTACAAGTTCACCGGCGGTGAAATATTCCATTATTACAAGGCCATGGCAGCATCCACCGCGCTGCCGCTGATCGTGTACGAGATCCCCGGACGGGTCGGGCGGGAATCCACGCTCGAGGAGCTGTCGGCGATCCTGGATCTGCCGACCGTCTGCGGCATCAAGTTTTCCAGCATGAACCTCTACATCCTGTCGCGGCTTAGAAAGGCCTACCCCGACAGCCTGATCTATTTCGGGTCGGACGAGACTTATATGACCGGCGCCGTCCTCGGGGCGGATGGCGGGATCGGCTCCACCTACAACGTGCTCGGCAAGCTCTACGTGGCGCTGAACGAGGCGGTGGGCGCCGGCCATATGGCCCGCGCCCGCGAGCTGCAGCTGGTCTCCGCCGATTATGTGGCACTTCTGTTCCGCCTCGGGGTCTTTCCCGGGCTCAAGCTTTCGCTGCAGCACCTCGGGGTCGACTGCGGCCCGTGCCGGGCGCCGTTCCGCCTGCTGTCGACCGAGGCCCTGCCGGATCTGGCCGCGATGCTCGACGATCCCGAAACCAGAACCTGGACCGCCGAAGTCTAGACCCAACGACCCGTCCGGGCACCGAAGCTGCGATGCAGCGGCGGCCCGACCTGTCGGATCGACGGGCGGTGATGGCATCGGCCAATCCAGCCGCGGCGCCTTCCCAGGGCCGCCGTGGCAACGGTCGATATCGCTCCGGTCCGAATAGACGCGGCGATATTTTTTGCCCACCGCCAAGGATCGACTTCCGGGCTGCGTCGAATTTAAGTGATGCGCATGGATGTCTCTGACGAGGATTTGGCCCTGAGCGCCGCGGCGGGCGACCGCGCGGCGTTCGGCGTGCTGGTCGAGCGGCACTACGACCGGCTGTTCGCGCTCGCGTTCCGGCTTTCGGGCAGGCGGGCGGAGGCGGAAGATCTGACGCAGGACGTCTGCGCCGCCCTCCCGACCAAGCTCGCAGGGTATCGGCGCGAAGCGCGGTTCACCACCTGGGTCTACCGGGTGATGGTGAACGCCGCCCATGACCGGCGGCGCCGGGCGGGCGCCAGGGCGCGGGCCTGCGACGGGTGGGGCGACTGGGAACGCGCGCGCCGCGCCGAGATCGACGAGGCGCGCGACAAGGCCGGTTGGCTGAGCCAGGCGATGGCGACGCTGACCGACGATCTGCGCGACACACTCGCCCTCACCCTTGACGGCGAGATGACCCAGGCGCAAGCCGCCGAGGTGCTCGGTGTCTCGGAGGGCACGGTGGCCTGGCGCATGTCAGAGGTGAAGAAGCGCCTGCGTGCGCTCCACCAGAAGGAGGCCGAAGGATGAACGATGAGTTGGACCGGCTCCGCGATGAGATACGCGCCGCCACACCCGACCCGGAGCCGGCGAAAAAGGCCGCCGATATCGCCCGGGCGATGGAAATCTTCGACCGTGCCCAAGGATCGGGCGTCGAGGCGCGTCCCATGTCTGACCGTCCCCGTTTCGGGGAGCGGATCGGACAAGGAGTGACCAAGATGATCCATGCCCTCTCGAGCCGCGGTGCCATTGCCACGACCACCGCCATCGTCGCCGTTGGCGTGACCTTCTACGTAGGCCTGCCGGCGTTGCAGGATAATGGGACCCTCATTCCGGGAAGCGAGGCCGTCTTGAGCCTCGACGAGACCGCGGGTCCCGCTCAGGCCAAGCAACCGGGCGGGGGAACGACAGGGCTCGACGCCGAGGTGCCGCCGCCGGTCGAAGCGCCGTTGCCCCGCGCTGAAGAGGACGTCATGGCGCCCCCGGCGTCGCCCGCGCCGACCAGACAATCGGCCGGCGGGATGATGGGGCTCGACGCCGACGCACCGCCGCCGGTGGTCGCACCGTTGCCGCCGGCCGAAGAGAAGGTCATTGCGCCCCCGGCGGTGCCCGCGCCAAGCAGACAATCGGCCGGCGGGCTGTTGGAGCTCGACGCCGAGGCACCGCCCCCGGTGACCGCGCCGGTGCCGCGGGCCGAAGGCGAGGTCATGGCCGCCGCCCCGGAGCCCGCGATCGACTTGTCAGATGTCGTGGCGCAAGCGCCGCAGGGCGTGCAAGGCGCGTCGCCCGAGTTCACGTTCTCCGGCAATGCGCACATCGGTTCCAGCACAGCGCCGGCAGCGCGCCAACGCCTGGCCACACCCGCGGGCGGGCTCTATGCGCCGGCCGATACCGTCGCGCCCGCCTTGCCCGACACCGAGGCCTTCGCCAGCGAAGATCCGAACCCGCTCAAGGTGACCGCCGAGGCGCCGGTCTCGACCTTCTCGATCGATGTTGACACCGCCTCCTGGGGGGTGATCCGCTCGTCGCTGAACCATGGGCAGATGCCGCCGGTCGATGCGGTGCGGATCGAGGAGATGGTGAACTATTTCCCCTATGCCTACCCGGGGCCCGAGGTGAATGGCCCGCCGTTCCAGCCGACGGTTACCGTGACCCAGACGCCCTGGAACCCCGGCACCGAGATCGTCCACATCGCGCTCCAGGGGCGGTTGCCTGCGCTCGAAGACCGGCCGCCGCTCAACCTCGTCTTCCTCGTCGACAGCTCGGGGTCGATGGACGACCCCGCCAAGTTGCCGCTGCTGAAACAGAGCTTCCGGCTGATGCTGGGCGAGCTGCGCCCCGAGGACGAGGTGGCCATCGTCACCTACGCGGGCGCGGCCGGGCTGGTGCTGGAGCCGACCCCGGCGGGCGACCGCGCGACGATCCTGGCCGCGCTCGACCGGCTGTCGGCCGGCGGCTCGACCGCGGGCCAGGCCGGGCTCGAACAGGCCTATGCCATCGCCGGCGAGATGGGCGGCGACGGCGAGGTCACCCGGGTGATCCTCGCGACCGACGGCGACTTCAACGTCGGGCTTTCCGACCCTGAAAAACTGAAGGACTACATCGCCGACAAACGTGACAGCGGCACCTATCTTTCGGTGCTCGGCTTCGGACGCGGCAATCTCGACGATGCGACGATGCAGGCGCTGGCGCAGAACGGCAACGGCACGGCGGCCTATATCGACACGCTCGCCGAGGCCCGCAAACTGCTGGTCGACCAGCTCACGGGCGCCTTGTTCCCGATCGCCGACGACGTGAAGGTGCAGGTCGAGTTCAACCCCGCCGTGGTCGCCGAATACCGGCTGATCGGGTATGAAACCCGCGCCCTCGCCCGCGAGGATTTCAACAATGACAAGGTCGATGCCGGCGAGATCGGCGCGGGCCACGCGGTGACGGCGCTCTACGAGATCACGCCGGCCGGGTCCGACGCGCGGCTCACCGACCCCTTGCGCTACGGCACCGAGGCGGCCGGTGACACAGGCGGCGACGGCGAGCTCGGTTTCCTCAAGCTGCGCTACAAACAGCCCGGCGGCGCGGTGAGCCAGCTGATCGAGATGCCGATCCTGCAGGGCATGGGCGAGGCCGGCGACGACACCGACTTCGCCACCGCCATCGCCGGTTTCGGCCAGCTGTTGCAGGGCGGGACCTATCTCGGCGACTGGTCCTACGCCGATGCGATCGGTCTGGCGACCGGCGCCAAGGGCGACGATCCCTACGGTTACCGCGCCGAGGCGGTGACGCTGATGCGGCTTGCCGAGAGCCTCGAACAATAGGGCAGGCGGCACCCCGGCGGGCGTTGCCGGCGGTGTCGGCAAATCGGTCCGTCGGGGTGCCGAACCGGCCCAGGCGCCGAACTCGCCAGGCAGACCTTGCAGGCCGGTCTGCCGGCAACGGGCCGTCGGGTCCCCGACCCGCCGAAACCGGATGCGGTTCTCCGCGCGCAACGCGCCGATGTTGCGCGTTTCGACATCGACTTGTCGCTCAGACCCGGTCGGAAACCCGTCAGGCCAGGCGCCGAAGCCGGCTCAGAGAGACCGGCGTCATGCCGAGAAAACTCGCCACCAGCCCATGTGCGAACATCGCTTCGTGCTCCGTGTAGCGCCCCCTGAACCACGCGAGCCGCTCTGCGCCGCCGAGCGCTGCCAGGCACCATTCGCGGTCGGTCTTGCGGGCGAGTTCGTCGCGGAGGACGGCATTGGCCCAGTCGCGGATGTCGGGTGAGCGCACCATCATCGCCAGCAGCCTGTCGGCCGGCATGACCGCGAAGCGCGCGTCGGTGGTGAGCTCCAATGTCACCAGCGAAATGCCGTCGCGCGAGCGGGCGATATGCGGGGTCACGAAGCCGGGCCCGGTGTAGAAGCCGACACAGACGCCGCGCCCTTCGCTGTCGACGATCTGGGCGACCGCCCTGCCGTCGAGCAGCATCACCTCGCGCGTTGCCGGTTCACCCTGCCGCACCAGGCGCGTTCCCTTTTCGGCCCGTCCGGGCGTCCAGGCGGCGGCGAGTTCGTCCAGTGCCGACCCGGACAGGTCGGTCCCTTGGGCGGTGAGGACGCGTCGCAGATCCAATCTTCTCTCCCGTTATCCGATTTTAATGCCGAGCGGTCGCGGGCCTGCGAGGTCGGGGGCACAAGGAGGAGTTTGCCACATGACACTGACATTTTCACCCTGCGCGCGACGCGCTGCGGTTTTCGGCGCGGCGGCCGCGGCGGCCTATGGCGCGATGGTCTTCGGGACATTGGCCGAACTGGAACGGATCGCCGGCCTGACGCCGTTCGATCTGCGCCCCAGCGGCTATGGGCCGCAAGAGGCGCGCCACCTGCTCATGGCCCTCGGGGAAACCGGGCGCGATGCCTATCTGCGACACCAGCTGGTGCTCGACACGCTCTATCCGGCCCTTCTCGCATTGACGCTCTCGAACCTTTTCCGGCTGATCGGCGGCGGGGTTCCCGCCGGCTGGGTCGTGCGGGCAGGCGTGGCCGCATCCTGGTGCGCGGCCGGCTTCGACTACGCCGAAAACCTCGGCATTGCCGTCATGCTCGCCTGCTGGGACGATCTGCCGGATGCGCTGGTGACGGCCTCCAGCCTGGCCACGGTCGCGAAATCCGTCTCGACGAGCGTCGCGGTGGTCGGTCTCTTCGGGCTGTTGGCCTGGAAGGTGTGGCACAAACGGGTGGCCCGTCGCCGTATCGACCGCGATGCGGCGCCCTGCTGACCCGGGCCAGCACCGGCGAAACGGTCTGACCGTCGCCGACCCCGCGGCGCCGATTGCGGAGAATGGCCGCCTTTCACCGCGACCGCCGGACCGGACCCGTTCTATCCGGCGGGTCCCTCGATCTTGCCGGCGTCAGCTACCGCGGCCAATGCCCGCTGCCGGCGTCGTGGCCGTTGCGCGCGAGGCGATGAGTTTTTCTCCCAGTTCCAAGGTGTACCGTTCGAGGTCGGCCAGGATCGCATCGGCCGCGGCCGGTTGGCGGGCTTCGATTGCATCCGCCAGGCCGGTGTGAAGGGCGACGATCCGTTCGCGCGAGCGGGCGCTGAAGGTGATCATGTTCATGAGCGGCTGCATCGCCTCGACGGCACCCGCGAGCTGGTAGGACAGGATCGGGTTCGACGCCGCGTCCACCAGCGTCCGGTGCAGCGCCACGTCGGAGGCGCAAAAGGCCTCGTCGGTGAGGTCGGGCTGGCTCTGGCGGTGGATCTCCGCGCGCATCGCGGCCAGGTCGTCCGCCGTGCGCCGCGCACTGGCGAGCGCGGTGCAGGATTTTTCCATCGCGTAGCGGGCTTCGCAGGCGACGGAAAACGCCACCTCGTTGATCGACAGCAGCAGCGTCGAGGTGGTGGCGAGCTGGCCCTGCGCCTCGCGGTAGGACAGCCGGCGCACGAAGGCGCCGCCGAAGGCCCCGCGCTCGGTGCGGATCAGGCATTGCGCGGCCAGGCGCTTGAGCGCCTCGCGCACGGTCGGGCGCGACACGGCGAAGGTTTCCGCCAGGTCCGACTCCGAGGGCAGCCGGTCGTCCGCGGTCAATTCGCCGGTCAGAATCGCGTCACGGATGGCCTTGGCGATCTGTGCGGGAAGGTCTGACCCCTGATTTCGTTTTGTTTTATTCATTTGTCTTACATTTAAATGTCAGGCATTTTCATCCTAGACTCTTATCTCGAGGCCGGAAAGGGGGGTGCAGTGCTGGCTTATCGTCTCAGGTCGGTCGGGCGCCTGCACTGGCTCGCTTTCTTCGCAGGCCTGCTCCTGTGCTGGGCGCTGCTGTTTCGCATGGCGATCCCCGACGAGTTTCGGGCGCTGGAAGCGACCTACGGGGCGTCGCTCATCGACGTTCTCTGCGGCGGCGGCCTCGGGGCGACGGGGTTCGTCTCGTCCTTTGCAATGTGGGCGCTGATGTCGGCGGCGATGATGGCGCCGACCGCGCTGCCTGCTTTGGCCACCTATGACGACATCGGTTCTGTCACCAGCACCGGATTCGGTACCCTGCTGGGCGGATATCTGACCGCCTGGCTCGGCTTTTCCGCTCTGGCGGCAGGGGCACAGGTTTCGCTGTTTCGCCTCGGTCTGGTCGGCGGGCTCGGGCAGAGCCTCTCGGTACCGCTGACGATGGGGCTTCTCGTCGGGGCCGGGCTCTACCAGTTCAGCGCCCTGAAAGCCGCCTGCCTGTCGCGCTGCCGCGCCCCGCTGACCTTCTTTGTGCAATTCTGGCATGAAGGCCCGTTCCGCAATGGCCTGCGCCTCGGGCTCGACTGCATCGGCTGCTGTTGGGCGCTGATGCTGCTCGGCTTCGTCGGCGGCAGCATGAACCTCGCTTTCATGGGTTTGGCGATGGTGTTGATGACGCTGGAAAAACTGCCCGAAACCGGGCGCCGCCTGACCCGGCCGCTGGGCGCGATCCTGATCGCGTCGGGGCTGGCGATCCCGCTATTCTGAACCGAAACAAGGAGACCCCGATGGCATTGGACGCCGCCTCGATCCCGGACTGGACGCTGCAAGGCGAACTGATCCTCAACTGCAATTGCACGGTGTTCTGCCCCTGCGTCGTCAGCCTCGGCAAGCACCCGCCCACCGAGGGGTATTGTCAGGCCTGGGCCGGGGTGCGCATCGACGCGGGCGCCTTCGGTGAGCTCGACCTTTCGGGACTGAACGTCGGGCTGCTCCTGGACATTCCCGGTCTGATGGGGCGCGGCAACTGGAAGGTGGCCGCCTATATCGACGAGCGCGCCAGCGATGCCGCCTACGACGCGCTGGTGGCGATCTTCAGCGGTGCGGCGCGCGGCACCACCGGGTTGTTCGGCCTGCTGGTCGGCGAATTCCTCGGCGCCGAGCGGGCGCCGGTCAGTTTCGAGACCGAGGGCGTCGCACGGCGGCTGATGGTGGGCAAGAAGATCCAGGGCGAGGTCGTTCCGGTCACCGGCAACGGCGGCAAGGACGTGGTCGTCACCAATACCGACTACTGGATGGGGCCCGACATCACCGTCGCGACCGCCACCAAGGGCCGGGTGCGGGCCTTCGGACGGGTCTGGGATTTCGACGGCCGCTCGGCCGAGATCTGCCAGATCGACTGGCGCGGGCCGCGGTAGGGGAAGGGGCGCGCGATGCAGGCGCATTTCGATGCTTTGGGGATGACCGCGGCCAACCACGTGCCGCTGTCGCCGGTCTCGTTCCTCGAACGCGCCGCGATCGTCCATGCCGCCGACACCGCCGTGGTGCACGGCGAGACCCGCCGGACCTGGGCGCAGGTCCACGACCGGGTGCGCCGGGTGGCCGGCGGGCTGGCCGCGCTGGGGATCGGTCCGGGCGACACGGTGGCGGTGATCGCGCCCAACCTGCCCGAACTTTTCGAGCTGCATTTCGCGGTGCCGATGTGCGGCGGCGTGCTCTCGGCCCTGAACACGCGCCTCGAGGCCGAGACCATCGCCTACATCCTCGCGCATTCCGATGCCCGCCTCGTGTTGGCAAGCACCGACATGCGGCCTCTGGTCGACGCGGCTCTGGCCGGAATGGATGCGCCTCCTGCGCTGATCGAGATCGCCCCGCCGGGTGCTGACGCCTACCGCGGCGGCCCGACCTACGCTGATCTTCTGGCCACGGACCCGTTCGACGGCAGCGGCCTGCCGGCCGACGAATGGCAGGCGATCACGCTGAATTACACCTCCGGCACGTCCGGGCGCCCCAAGGGCGTGGTCTATCATCACCGCGGCGCCTACCTGATGGCGCTCGGCACCGTGGCGGCCTGGAGCGTGCCCGTCCGGCCGGTCTACATGTCGGTGGTGCCGATGTTCCATTGCAACGGCTGGGGCCACCCCTGGATGATGGCGATCCTCGGCGCGACCGTGGTCTTCCCGGCCTCCAATGCGCCCGCCGACCTGTTCGAGGCCATCGGCGCGGCAGGGGTCACGCATTTCGGAGCGGCCCCGGTGATCCTGCAGATGCTGGCCGAAAGCGACGCCGCCCCCGCCGTGCCGTTCAGCCCTGCGCTTCAGGTCATGACCGCTGGCGCCCCGCCGCCGCCGGCGATCCTGGAACGCATGGCGGCGCTGGGGATGGAGGTGATGCATGTCTACGGGCTCACCGAGACCTTCGGCCATATCTCGCAATGCCTGCCACAGCGCAGTTGGGCCGGTCTCGATGCCGCGGCGCAGGCCGACCGCCGGGCCCGCCAGGGCATCGCCCTGCCGATGGTCGAAGAGGTTGCGGTGATCGACCGCGAAACCGGCAAAGCGGTGCCCCGCGACGGCGCCACCCAGGGCGAGATCGCCATTCGCGGCAACACGGTGATGAAAGGGTATTACAAGGACCAGGGCGCCACCGACGCCGCCTTTCGCGACGGCTATTTCTGGTCCGGTGATGCAGCGATCGTCCATGAGGACGGCTATATGCAGATCCGCGACCGGTTGAAGGACGTCATCATCTCCGGCGGCGAGAACGTGTCTTCCGTCGAGGTCGAGGCCGTGCTCCATCGCCATCCGGACGTGCTCGCCGCCGCCGTCGTCGGCCGCCCGCACCCGAAATGGGGCGAGGCGCCCTGCGCCTTCGTCGAGTTGCGCCCCGGCGCCGCGGCGGACGAGGCCGGCATCATCGCCTTCTGCCGCGACCACCTCGCCGGCTTCAAGACGCCGAAATCGGTGATCTTCGAAGCGATCCCGAAGACGTCGACGGGCAAGATCCAGAAGTTCCAGCTCAGAAACCGCATCAGGGAAATGGAGTAACCGCGCATGGTCCTGCTCTCCCCATCGCGCCGGCTGCGGCGCACCCCGTTTTCGGACGGCGTCGAGGCCGCCGGGGTCAAGGCCTACACGGTCTACAATCACATGCTCCTGCCGACGGTCTTCCGTTCGGTCGAGGAAGACTACCGGCATCTGAAAGAGGCGGTGCAGGTCTGGGACGTGGCCTGCGAGCGCCAGGTCGAGATCCGCGGGCCCGATGCCGGGCGTCTGGTGCAGCACCTGACCCCGCGCGACCTGCGCGGCATGCTGCCCGGTCAATGTTATTATCTGCCCATCGTCGATGAAACCGGCGGCATGTTGAACGATCCGGTTGCCGTCAAGCTGGCAGAAGACCGCTGGTGGATCTCGATCGCCGACAGCGATCTGCTCTACTGGGTCAAGGGGCTGGCCTACGGGTTTCGGCTCGACGTGCTGGTCGACGAGCCGGATGTCTCGCCGCTTGCCGTGCAGGGGCCGCGGGCCGACGATCTGATGGCTCAGGTGTTCGGCGATGCGGTGCGCGATATCCGCTTTTTCCGGTTCTCGCAGTTCCAGTTTCAGGGCCGCGACCTGGTGGTGGCACGCTCGGGCTATTCCAAACAGGGCGGGTTCGAGATCTACGTCGAGGGCGAAGACATCGGCATGCCGCTGTGGCATGCATTGATGGAAGCGGGCAAGGCCCTCGACGTGCGCGCCGGCGCGCCCAACCTGATCGAGCGCATCGAGGGCGGGCTCCTGTCCTACGGCAACGACATGACGGACGAAAACACCCCGCACGAATGCGGGCTGGGCCGGTTCTGCAACACCCAGACCGCGATCGGCTGCATCGGCCGCGACGCGCTCCTGCGGGTGGCCAAGGAAGGCCCGGTGAAACAGATCCGCGCCCTCGCCATCGACGGCGGGCCGGTTCCGACCTGCGACCGCTTCTGGCCGGTCACCGCAAAGAAACAACTGGTCGGCCGCGTTTCCTCTGCGGCGTGGTCGCCCGACTTCGGCACCAACGTCGCCATCGGCATGGTGCGGATGACCCATTGGGACGAGGGCACCGAAGTGAGGGTCGAGACCCCCGACGGCCCGCGCCCCGCCACCGTTCACGAAACCTTCTGGAACTAGGAAATCAGCACATGTTCAAGGCCCTGCTCGTAGAAAAAGACGAAGACGGAAGAACCCACGCGAGTGTTACCGAGATCGCCGAAGACCGGCTGCCGGAGGGGGATGTGACCGTCGCGGTCGAATACTCCACCGTGAACTACAAGGACGGGCTCTGCATCGGCCCGGGCGGCGGGCTGGTGCGCAGCTATCCGCATGTGCCGGGCATCGATTTCGCCGGCACGGTCGAGGCCTCCGACGATGACCGCTACGCGCCGGGCGACAAGGTGGTGTTGACCGGTTGGCGGGTCGGCGAGAACCGCTGGGGCGGCTACGCCGAGAAGACGCGGGTGGCCGCCGACATGCTGGTGCCGCTGCCCGAGGGGCTGACGACCCGGCAGGCGATGGCCGTCGGTACGGCCGGCTTCACCGCCATGCTCGCGGTGATGGCGCTGGAGGACCACGGCATCAAGGATGGCCCGGTGCTGGTGACCGGTGCGGCCGGTGGCGTCGGGTCGGTCGCGACCGCGATCCTTGCCAATCTCGGCTACGAGGTCGCCGGCGTGACCGGGCGCCCGGAAACCGCCGATTATCTGAAAAGCCTCGGGGCCAGTCGGATCGTGCCGCGCGAGGAGCTTGCCGAGACCGTCAAACGCCCGCTCGAAACCGAAACCTGGGGCGGCTGTGTCGATGCCGTCGGCGGCGCCATGCTGGCCCGGGTGCTGGGCCAGATGCAATACGGTGCCAGCGTCGCGGCCGTGGGCCTGGCCGGTGGCGCCAGCCTGCCGGCCACGGTCGTGCCGTTCCTGCTGCGCGGGGTGAATCTGCTCGGCATCGACAGTGTGATGCAGCCTTACGACAACCGGTTGCGGGCCTGGTCCCGCATCGCCCGCGATCTGCCGATGGACAGGCTGGAGGCGATGATCCAGCCGGCCGGGCTGTCGGATCTGCCGGCGCTCGGGGCCGCGATCCTGCAAGGGCAGGTGAAGGGGCGGGTCGTGGTCGATGTGACCGCCTGATCCGGATGGCACATGAGCAGCGCCCCGCAAGCGAAGCGGGTCCCGGCACTTGCGACCCCTTGCCGGGTTTGGCGGGTCAGATCAACGGATCATGCGACCATTGCAGCAGGCCCTGGCGCTGCCGGGGCCGGCAGTAAATGTCGCCGGGCCAGCAATTGGCCCGGATCTGTCCGGCGTGCCGCGCAAATCCTTTCCAGCGCTTGATCTGGATCCGGTCGATCTCGGGCAGGCGGCGACCGAGGTAGTAGCGGCAGTACCATTGAAACCAGCCCCGCGGGTCGGGCCCGTAGATCCAGCCTTTTTCCTTCCAGACACGGAGCGGTTGCCGGCTTTTCACGCCGAAGTAGTTCAGCCTCTCGTCCGCCACCGGCGAGGTCTTCGCGTGGGTGAACCAGTCTTGGGGAAATTCGTCGGTGCAATCATTGATGTAACGACCTTCGAATACACCCATTTCCAGCATCACCCTGGGCGGGTAATGCGGCGCGAAATCTTCGTCGAACTCCTGTCCCATCGGGGCGGCAAGAGTGTAGCGGTAGCCGGTCTGCATCCGGTCATCGACGACGATCTCGGTTCGTGCGGGCATGGTCATGGGCGCGAAATACCAAAGGGGACCGGGAGAAGGAACGCCCTGCCCATCGGCAGGGCGCCCGCGATATCAGTGGCAGGCGGGGCGGCTGCCCGGCAGGAGCACCTTGTCGACCACGTGGATCACGCCATTGTCGGCGATGATGTCGGCAATGACGACATTGGCCATCTCGCCGGTACCGTCGGCGATGGAAACCCCGTCGGCGCCGGAGGTGATGCACAGCCGCGCGCTCGCCAGGATCGGCTTGAAGTAGTTCGACCCGGCCGGGATCATGCCCGCGGTCAGCTTGCGGTCGTCGACGTGGTACAGCAGCACGTCGGTGAGTTGATCCCTGTTCTCGGGTTTGAGCAGGCTCTCCACCGTACCCGCGGGCAGCGCTGCGAATGCCTCGTCGAGCGGGGCATAGACCGTGAAGGGCCCGGGGCCGGAGAGCGTCTCGACCAGGCCCGCGGCCTGAACCGCGGCGACCAGGGTCGAGAAGCGTTCGTCGCTGGCGGCGATCTCGACAATGGTGGTGGCGCTGGCGGCGGAGGCGGTGGCGGCGATTACCGCGGCCGCGGCAAGGGGTTTGATTCTGGCGATCATCGAGGGCTCCGTTCGTGTTTCAACTGGCGTGTCGATCTTTGGTGTATGCAGAATACGCAGACCATTCCGAGCCGGATCATCCACTCGCAGTTTCGTGAGTAATGCATTGATTGCCAAGAAAAAACCTCCCCGAGATCGGGGAGGTCGTGAAGCCGCGCCCGCGCGGTCTGGTCAGATGCGGAACAAAGGCTGCATCAGCCGGGGCACCAGCGAATTGAACTTGAGCGGCATGTCGGTCGCGGCCAGGCAGATGCACGGCGGGCCCGGGTCCGCCACCGGCGTGTGCTCGAGATCCTGGTCGGCCACTTCCACATCGCCGACGCCGAACCGGCCAGTATCGTCACTGAAGCTGCCCTGAAGCACCATGGTCAGTTCGAGCCCGTTGTGGCCGTGGTCGGGCACCGCCTGTCCGGGCGGGATGTAGAGCAGCCGCACGCTTCCCTCCGGTCCCGCCCCGAGAATGCTCTGGCGCACACCGAGCCCCACCGATTTCCAGCGCACCGGCCGCCCCTTCAGGGCTTCGACGACGGGGGCGGGATAGACGCCGGAGCGGGCGTAGACCGGTTCCGGCGCGACCGGTTCGTCGAGCAGGTCGAGCACGCTTCGTTTCAGATCCTCCGACAGCTCGGCGGATGCGGTCGTGTCCAGCACCGCGCCGCCGACCGCCTGATGCCCATGGTAGGCCGCCCGGCAGTCGAGGCAGAGCGAGATATGCGTCGCGACCACCAGCGAAAACGGGTGCGGCAGAGAGCCCACCGCATAAGACGCGATCAGTGCGTCGGGAATATGATGTCTGATCTCGTTCATTTTAGCGCATTTCCTTCAACTCGTGTCTCAGCCGTTCCAGTCCGAGCCGGATCCGCGACTTGATGGTGCCGAGCGGAAGCCCGGTCTGGTCGCTGATCTGCTGGTGTGACAACTCGCCGAGATAGGCTTTTTCGATGACGTCCCTCTGGTCCGGTTTCAGCTTTGCCAGCGCGGCCTTGAGCAATCCGGCCTCCTGTTCGAGGCCCATGATCTGGCTCGCGTCCGGCTCGCTGTCCGGCTCTTGCGCCAATTCTTCTGGTACGGGGCGATTTTCCTTTCGGATCACGTCGATCTGCCGATTTCGCGCAATCTGGTAGATCCAGGCGGAGACCTGGGCGCGGTGCGGGTCGAACTGGCCGGCCTTTCGCCAGACCGCCAACATGACCTCCTGGACAACTTCCTCGGCCTGGCCCGATCCCATTCCGCTGCGCATGACAAAGGCTTTGAGCCGCGGCGCGAAATGGTCGAACAGGGCGCCGAACGCGGCCCGGTCCCTGTGGTCGCGAACGGCCAGCATCCATTGTGTCTGCTCGGAAAAGGGTGCAGGCGTCACCGGGTCGGCTCCCGTTTTGTGGCCCGGGCGCAGGCCCGGCGCGGGTCGTTCTATGTCTAGGCTCGCTTGCATCATAGTCTCATTACGCAGGCGCGGACCAGCCGGATCATTTTTGATCCAACCTTCCGACCGGCCCGTAAAGCGAGCAACACATCACAAGAGGCACGCATGTCACTCGATCTGCCAATCAGACCCAGGCCGCAACGCGTCGCCGTCATCGGCGGCGGGATTTCCGGGCTGGCCACGGCCTATCTTCTGGCGCCGCAGTATGCCGTCAGCCTGTTCGAGGCCGAGCCGCGTCTCGGGGGCCATGCGCGCACGGTCATGGCCGGGATCAACGGCGACCAGCCGGTCGATACCGGCTTCATCGTCTTCAACTATGCCAATTATCCGCATCTGACCCGGCTGTTTCGCGACCTCGACGTGCCGGTCGCCAGGAGCGACATGAGCTTCGGCGCCTCGATCGACGGCGGCCGGATCGAATACGGGCTGAAAACGCTCGCCGCCCTCACCGCGCAGAAACGCAATCTGCTGCGTCCCGGGTTCGCCCGCATGGTGCGCGACATCCTGCGGTTCAATGCCGAGGCCGAGGCCCTTGCCGACGACGATGACGCCACCATTGGCGCCTTGATGGACAGGATGCGGCTCGGCAGCTGGTTTCAGGACTACTATCTCACGCCGCTTTCCGGTGCGATCTGGTCGACCCCGCCGGAACAGATCCGCGATTTCCCCGCGCGCGCCCTGTTGCAGTTCTTTCGCAACCACGCGCTTCTGAGCACCAGCGGGCAGCACCAGTGGTGGACCGTCGATGGCGGCAGCGTCGAATATGTGCGCCGGCTGGAGCATGCGTTGCGCGGCCGCGGCGTCGCCATCCATGCCGGCACAAAGGTGGTCAACGTGCGCCGCACCGACGCGCAAACCGTCGTGCACAGCACCGCCGGACCGCACGAACCGTTCGACAATGTCGTGTTCGCCAGCCATTCCGATCAGGCCCTTCGCCTGCTCGAACGCCCCACCGCGCAGGAGCGCCGGGTCTTGTCGGCGATGACCTTCCAGGACAACGAGATGATCCTGCACCGCGACGAGGCCCAGATGCCGAAGCGCCGCGCGGTATGGTCAAGCTGGGTCTACACCGCCGAGACCCAGCGACCGCAGACGGCGATCGGGGTCAGCTACTGGATGAACCGGCTGCAGAATATCCCCGAGACCGACCCGCTCTTCGTGACGCTCAATCCCTCCACCCCGGTGCGCGAAGAGCTGATCTACGACCGGAAGACCTTCCGGCATCCGGTGTTCGATACCGCCGCCCTCGCCGCCCAGCACGAGCTTCGCCAGATGCAGGGGCAGAACAACACCTGGTTTGCCGGCGCCTATACCCGCCACGGGTTTCACGAAGACGGGATCGCCAGCGCGGTGCGCATTGCCCGCGCGCTCGAGCGCCAATTCGCATGAGCGCGCCGGTCGAACATATCGCGGGCGCGACGACCCACACCAGGCGCGGGGCGATCCGGCACCGGTTTCGCTACGGGGTCGATTTCGTTCTGATCGACCCCGAGGCCGCGCGGGCGGGCCCGGCGCTCTATTCGCGCAACCGGTTCAACCTCGCCGCGGTGCATGACCGCGATCATGGCGGGCCGATCAACCGCGGTCGCGGCGCCGATTGGGCGCGCGAGGTTCTCGATCGCGCCGGGCTTGCCCCGCCGGATCTGCGCCTGCTGCTGCTGACCCAGCCGCGGTTCCTGGGCTACGGGTTCAACCCGGTGAGTTTCTGGCTCGCGTACCAGGGCGACGCGCTTCGCGCGGTGATCGCCGAGGTCTCGACCCCGTTCGCCGACCGGCATTCCTATCTCTGTCACCTGCCGGATTTCGCCGAGATCACCCGCGGTGCGCGGATGTTTGCCCCCAAGGCGCTGCACGTATCGCCCTTTCAGGAGGTGGCGGGCAGCTATGACTTCACCTACGACATATCCCCGAGCCATATCCGGATCGTGATCCTGCACCGCAATGGCGACGAGGGCGTGGTCGCGACCCTGGCGGGCACCCGTCGGCCGCTGACCAATACCGGGCTGTTGACGGCCGCGCTGCGGCGTCCCTTCGGGGCGCTGCGCACGATGGTTCTGATCCACTGGCAGGCGCTGCGCCTGAAACTCAAGGGCGCGCGCTACCGCACCCGCCCCGCACCCCCAGCACATGAGGTGAGCTGATGCTGTTTCTGACCAACCGTGTGAAACGGGATTTTCTCGATACCTGCGAGCGGATCACCACCGGCAGCCTGCGGCTGCGCACGCCGGAAGGCGAGTGCCACGATTTCGGCTCGGGCAGTCCTGCCGCCGAAATGCAGTTGAACGACTGGTCGGTGGTCACCACCATCGCCGCGCGCGGTGATATCGGGTTGGGTGAGGCCTACGTGATGGGCCTGTGGGATACGCCGTCGATCGAAGATCTCACCAGGTTCGCGCTGCTCAATCTCGAGGAGTTCCGCGGCTACGCCTATGCGGGGTTCTGGCAGAACCTGAAATTCCGCGTCGTCGACCGGTTAATGCGCAAGAACTCCCTCGCCGGTGCCGCGCGCAACATCCGCGCGCATTATGACGTCGGCAACGAATTCTACCAGCTCTGGCTCGACGACGGGATGACCTATTCCTCGGCGCTCTTCGGTCCCGGAGACACCGGTCTCGAACAGGCCCAGAGCCGCAAGAACGACCGCATCCTCGACCAGTTGAAAGATGCCGAGCGGATCCTCGAGATCGGCTGTGGCTGGGGCGGTTTCGCCGAACGCGCGGCCGACCGGGGCCACCGCGTCACCGGGCTGACGATCTCGCCGAGCCAGAAGGGCTATGCCGACGCGCGGCTCGACGGGCGCGCCGAGATCAACCTGCAGGATTACCGCCACAGCACCGGCACCTATGACGGGCTGGTCTCGATCGAAATGATCGAGGCGGTGGGCGCGGATTACTGGCCGACCTACTTCGCCACGATCAAGGCCCGGCTCGCCAGCCACGGACAGGCGATGATCCAGGCGATCACGGTGCAGGATTCCTATTTCGACACCTACCGGAAAAACTCCGACTATATCCGGCAATACACCTTCCCCGGCGGGATGCTGCTGTCCGACCAGGTCATCGCCGAGCAGGCACGAGGAGCCGGGTTGAAGGTCGTCGAGTCTTTCGCCTTCGGCCAGGACTACGCCCGTACCTGCGCCACCTGGGATGCCCGCTTGGCGGCGCAGTCCGAGCGGGTGCTCAAACTCGGCTACGACACCAGGTTCCTGCGCAACTGGCGCTACTACCTCGGCATCTGCGCCGCGTCTTTCGCGGTCGGACAGACCGACGTGGTCCAGGTGGAACTGACCCATGCCTGAGGCGGAGACGATCTGGCTCATCGGTGCGAGCGAAGGCATCGGCGCGGCACTAGCGCGCGAATATGCTCGGCGCGGCGCCCGACTGATCCTCTCGGCCCGCTCCGGGCAGCGGCTCGATGCCCTGGCCGAGAGCCTGGGGCCCGGACACCACGTCCTGCCGCTCGACGTGAGCGACCGCGCCGATGTCGAGGCCGCCGCGCAGGCGATCGCCGGGCGCGGCCCGGTCGACCGGGTGATCAACATGGCCGCGATCTACGATCCGGGGCGCACCATCGAGATCGACCCCGACACCGCGGCGAAGATCGTCGATGTCAACCTGACCGGAAGCTTCCTCGTGGCGCGCGCGGCCGTGCGGGTCCTGCGCGACGGCGGGCAGCTTGCGCTCTGCGGCAGTGTCGCGGGCTATGTCGGCCTGCCGCAGGGCCAGATCTATTCGGCGACCAAGGCCGGCGTGATCAACCTGGCCGAGTCCCTGCGCGCCGAACTCGCCGGCCGGGCGGACGTGCGGCTGATCAACCCCGGGTTCGTCGCGACCCGGCTGACCGGCAAGAACGATTTCGAGATGCCGGCCCTGCTCCAGCCGGCCGAGGCCGCGGCGAAGATCGCCGAAGGTCTCGACCGGCGCGGCTTCGAGATCCACTTCCCGCGGCGCCTGACGATCGGGCTCAAACTGCTTCGCGCGCTGCCCTATTGGGCCGCCTTTCCGCTCACCCGGCGGCTCGCGCGCTGAGACGTGCCCCGCTTCCAGGATCTGCACCCATGAAAACCCTCGCTCTCTACCTGATCACGGCGGTGATCTTCTTCGTCGTCGACGCGATCGGACTTCGGCTGATGATCAAGCCGGTGTTCGAGCGCCATGTGGCGCATCTGTTCGCGGACCCGTTCCGGGTCGGCCCGGCCGCGATCTTCTATCTCGGCTACGTGGCCGGCCTGCTGTGGTTCGTCTCCGTCCCGGCGCTTCAGACCGGCCCGGTCTCCGCCCTGATCGGCGGCGCGCTGCTGGGCTTGCTCGCCTACGGGACCTACGAATTCACCAACTACGCAACCCTGCGCGACTGGTCGATGAACCAGGTCATCGTCGACACCCTGTGGGGCGGCGTTCTCACCGGGTTTTCCGCCTGGGCCGGTGTCGTTGCCATCCGCGCGCTGTTTCCGCCCGCATCCTAGACGCGGTTCCGTCCTGGCCGTCCGTAATCCGCATCCGGGCTGTTCCGCGTCGTGGCATAGCTGACGCCGCCGGTGACGTCGCGCCCGGCAAAGGGCCATGGCGGGCGTTGGCTCGACACGTCGGGTGCCCGCCTGCAACGCTCGATGCCGGCATTGATTGGTCCAATCCGCGCGCCCCTGCGTATTGGGATCAGTCAGACAGAATGCCGGGGCGCCTCACCCAGAGGTCCCGGCGGGCGCGGATGAGACATCGACATGAACAAGACCTTTGGCCTGTTGCGCCGCGTACTTGCGGAAACCTTCTGGATCGCCCTCACCGGCGCTGTGGTGTTTGGTGGCTACCAGGGCTTCCAGTACCTCAAGACGAACCGAACGGTGGTCGAGGTCGCACCGGCCGAGCGCCCGGTGAGCGTGGTCGAGACCCGTCCCGCGCAAGCCTGGACGGCACCGCTTCCGATCCGCGGCGAGGGTTTCGTCACCCCCTTGCGCTCGGTCTCGCTCTCTGCGCTCAGCGGCGGGATGATCTCCTACCTGCACCCGGCGATCACGCAAGAGAAGGGCAGCTTCCGGGCGGGCGAGATCCTCGTCCGTCTCGACGACAGCGCCGAGCGTGCCAGCCTGCGGCAGACCGAAGCCAATTTCGCCTCGGCGCAGAGCCAGCTCGCGCTGGAACGCTCCAAGCTCGAGCGCGTCCAGGCGTTGTTCGCCCGGGGTGCGGCGACCCAGCAGGCGCTTGACGAAGCGCTGGCGCGCGCCGCCGATGCCGAAGCCCGGCTGGACGGGTTTCTGGCCGCCAGGGCCGTCATCGAGGTCGCGATGGAAAACAAGATCGTCCGGGCCCCGTTCGATGGGGCCATCCTGTCGAAAACGGTCGAACTGGGCTCGATCGTCGGGACCGGCCAGGAGATCGCTCAGGCGTTCACCGATGGATCGCTGGTGGTCGACGTCAACATCAGCGAAAACGAAGCGGCGCTGATCCCCGGGCTTTTCGCAGGCACGCCGCAATCCGCCCGGGCGCAGCTCGACTTCGCCGGCAAGACCTACCTGGCGGACGGCAAAGTCACCCGTGTCTCGCCCGCGATCGACCCGCGCACCCGGACATTGACGGTGACGGTCGAGCTCGACGACGGCGGCGCGTTGCGCCTCGAAGACGAGGGCGCCTATGCGACGCCCGCCGCGCCGCCGGCGCTCGTGAACGCCTTCACCCGCGTGGTCATCGACGGGCTGGTGGGGGGCGACATCTACCGCCTGCCTTCGACCGCGCTGCACGGCGGCGAGGTCTGGCTCCTGGTCGACGGGCAATTGCAGCTCGCCGCGGCGCGTGCGCTGCATGTCGACGGCGAGGAAACCTATGTCGAGCTGCGCGAGGTGCCCGAGGGCGCCCGGATCATCGTCAGCACGATCGCCGCCCCGGTCGCGGGCATGGCCCTGCGGGACCTGTCGTCGGATGACGCCCCGACCGCGCAAGCCGCCCTCGCGGTCGAGGAGCAAGCCCGATGAACAGCCTGATCAAATGGTCGACCGAGCACCCGGTGGTGGTGAGCCTGTCGATGATCTTCGTGGTGATGCTCGGGGTTCTGTCCGCGATCCGGATGCCGCAGCAGACCTTCCCCGAGTTCACGCTCGACGTGGTCAGCATTTCCGTTGCCTACCCGGGGGCTTCGGCGGCCGAAATCCAGGCCAGCATCGTGCGCCCGATCGAAGACAAACTCGCCGCGATCAGCGAGATCGACGAAATCACCGCCAATATCTCGGAAGGGCGCGGGGGTCTGAGCGTCACTTTCCAGAACGGTCAGGACATGAACGAGATGCTCGACAAGGTGAAGACCCTCGTCGATCAGATCACCGTGTTTCCCGAAGATGCGCTGAGCCCGCAGGTGGTGCGGCCGGACAACAATTCCCGGGTGATCGAGATCATCCTGCACGGCAATGCCTCGGATTCGGTTCTGAAGGCCGAGGCGCAGCGCCTGCGCGACGAGATCACGCTGCTCGACGGCGTGTCCTACGCCGAAGTCGGCAAGACCCGCGATTTCGAGATCCGGATCGAGATCAGCCGCGACGCGCTGCGTGCCTACGCGATGACCCTCGACGAGGTCGCCGCGGCGATCCGCGCCAACTCGCTGGAACTGCCCGGCGGCACCATCGAGACCGACACGATTTCGATCCCCTTGCGCACCGCGGGGCGGAATTTCACCAAATCCGACTTCGAAGCCATCGTCATCCGCACCAATGAGACCGGCGCCAAGGTCTATCTGCGCGATGTGGCACGGGTGATCGACGGTTTCGAGGAATCCGATCTCTCGGCCACATTCCGTGGTGCGCCGGCGGTCACGCTCGATGTGTTCCGGGTCGGCGACGAACAGGTCTTGACGATCTCCGACCAGGTGACCCGCTATCTCGAGGAGGCTGCCGTTCCGAACCTGCCCGATGGGCTCGACGCGACGGTCTGGCGCAACGATGCCGAAAGCCTGCAAAGCCGGCTCGATCTGCTCCTGCGCAACGCGCTCGCGGGCCTGGCCCTGGTGACCCTGGCGCTGGCGCTGTTTCTCGACCTTCGCCTGGCGCTGTGGTCGGCGGTCAGCATCGGTATCTCCTTCTCGGCCACGTTGATCGCGATGTCGCTACTCGGCATGTCGATCAACCAGATCTCGCTGTTCGGCTTCATCCTCGCCATCGGCATCGTCGTCGACAACGCCATCGTGGTGTCGGAGAAGATCTATTCCAACGCGCAGGAGAAAATGCCCACCTTGCAGGCCGCGGTGAAGGGCGCGCAGCGGGTTGCCGTGCCGGTGATCTTCTCGACCGCGACCACGATCGTCGCGTTCTGGCCGCTGTTGCAGCTTCCCGGGACACTGGGCAAATTCCTCGCCGACATTCCGATGGTGGTGATGATGGTCCTGTTCCTGTCGATGTTGCAGGCCCTGCTGGTGCTGCCACGCAACCTCTCCCAGCTGGATTTCTCGCCGACGCGCGAGCGCAGCCTTGTTCTCAAGGCTTTCGACCTGGTGCGCCGGGGCTTCGACGCGGCGCTGCAGTGGTTCATCCACGTCCCTCTCGATGCGGTGCTGCGCCGCACCACGCGCGGGTTCGCGATCCTCATTCCGCTCGCGTTTTCGGTGGCACTGATCGCGAATGCGGTCGGCCTGCTGAGCTTCGGCTACGTCAAGTTCAAGTTCTTCCCGTCGATCGAGGACGGGTTCGTGACCGCCCAGATCGAGATGAACGAAGGCAGCGCGGTCTCGCTCACCGAGACCGTGGCCGAGCAGGTCCGGCGCGCGGCCGAACGGGCGGGCGCTCAGGTGCAGGCGACCTTGCCCGACACCGCGCTGCCCGTGGTCACCGGGATCAACGTCGTCGTCGGCCAGGGCGCCGGCGGCGGCGGCCCGGAAGGCGCCCGTGCCGAGGCGGCGGCGACGCTTGCAAGCGTGGTGGTGCAATTGACCGATCCGGAACTGCGCAGCTGGCCCAACGACCAGTTCGAAACCGCCTGGCGCGAGGCGATCGGCAGCATCGCCGGGGTGAAGAACCTCGTCGTCTCGTCCGAGCTGATCGGCGGCGGCGATCCGGTGGCGGTGGAGCTGTCGTTGCCCGACGGGCAGCACATCGGCCCGGTCGTCGCCGAGCTGCGCGCCGCGATCGAAGACCTGCCCGGCGTCTACGGCATCACCGACGATCATTCATCCGGTCAGCTCGACTACGAACTCGCGCTCCGGCCCGAGGCCCGGGTGTACGGGTTGAGCCTTCAGGACGTCGCCACCCAGACCCGCGCCGGCTTCTTCGGCATCGAGGCCACCCGGGTCCAGCGCGGCGGCGACGACGTCAAGGTCATGGTGAGCTACCCGGCCGAGGAGCGCGACACGCTCGCCGATCTGCGCGACACGCTGATCACCACACCCGCCGGCGACCAGATTCCCCTCAGTTCCGTGGCGACCATTGCGGAGAGCCGGGTGGCGTCCAACCTGCTGCGGCGCGACGGCCGGCAGATCACCACCGTCACCGCCTCGCTCGATACCGGCGTGGCCTCGTCCGGCATGATCAACGGGATCATCGGCGCGCGGGTTCTGCCGCCTCTGCAGGAGAAATACCCCGGCCTGATCGTCCAACTGGGCGGCGAACAGCGCCAGCAGGGCGATGCGCAAACCGCGCTGGGCACCGCCCTCGGCATCGCCCTGTTCGTGATCTATGCCCTGCTCGCGCTGGTGTTCCGCTCCTACGTGCAGCCGGTCGTGGTGATGTTCGCGATCCCGCTGGGCCTCGTCGGTGCCATCACCGGGCACTACATCATCGGCATCCCGCTCACGATCCTGTCGATCTTCGGGATCATCGGCCTCGCCGGGGTGGTCATCAACAACAGCCTGGTCATGGTCGATGTGTTCAACGAGAAGATCGCCGCCGGGGTGCCGGTGCAGACCGCGGTGATCGACGGCACCAAGGACCGCTTCCGCCCGATCCTGCTCACCTCGCTGACCACGTTCCTCGGGATCTACCCCTTGACGCTGGAGACCTCGCTGCAGGCCCAGTTCCTGATCCCGCTGGCGGTGTCGATCGGCTACGGCGTGCTGTTCGGGATGTTCCTGATCGTGCTGGCGGTGCCGTCGTTGTTCATGTTGGTGCATTACCTCGGTGCCGGGTTCGGCGCCGCCTGGCGGGCTCTCGCGGGCACCCCGGCGCCGTCGATCTCGACCGAGGGTCAGAACCACGTCGCACCGGTCGTCACGCCGATCGTGCCGGCCCGGGGCTCCCGGGCGCTGGCGGCGGAATGAGGATCGGGCGCATCGCTGTCCGTCGTCGTCCGTGGCCAGGACCCGGATACGGACCGCAACGGAGCGCGGCAGCGCCACAATATGGCAAGGACCGCTGGCGGTCTTCCGCAGCCGTTTCGGAGCGCGATTCAGAGCGATCTGACCACGCGACATGTAATCTGCGCAGGGCACAATCGTAACCATCCGGCGTAGGCCGCGGTCAGGCGGCCATACGGTTGGTTGCGTTGAAGTGGACTTTGCCGCTCAATCGACCGGTCAAATGCGGATCGAACCGGGCCTCGGTGTGATCGATCAGAGATAGCCCGCACAAAACGCTTACTGTTTTCTTCGTGCACAGACCGGCGCCGCGAGGGGGCCGTGCCCTCTCCGTCGATCGGGGCGGGGAGGGGCCGTCTGGACAAGGTCGAAGACATGGCGTCGCCGGGGGCCCGCGATTGCCAGGCATCCAGCGGGCGGTTCGCCCTCCCGAACTTCTTTCTCCGCCGCTGCTCGGTCACCCGGCAATTTGCCTCCAACCATGCGCGCCCGGCGTTTCGAAACGCCGTCGCCCCGCCCGCGGTTGCGCCGGATCGGCTTGCCCGGTGGTTTCGGATTTGCAACGGTGGCGCACCGCGACAGACCGATCAGGAGCCGCCCATGCAGATCCACGAACCCGCCCGCCAGGTGGATGTGATCCACCAGACCGACGTGGTGGTGGTTGGCTCCGGCCCCGGCGGGCTCTCGGCCGCGCTGGCGGCGGCGCGGGCCGGCGCGGCGGTGGCCCTCGTCGAGCGGTTCGGCTGTTTTGGCGGCAACATCACCACGGTCGGGGTCGAAGGCTTTTCCTGGTATCGCCACCCGGCGACCATCGAAGCCGGCGGCATCGGGCGCGAGTTCGAGGACCGGGCCAAGGCGATGTCGGCGGCGGCTCCCTCGAGCCAGAGCCTCGGTTACGAACTCGACAGCGAGGGGTTCAAACTCGTCGCCGACCGGCTGGTCGAAGAGGCCGGGATCACGCCGATGCTGCACCGAACGGTGGTGGCGCCGGTGATGGAGGGCAAAAGGGTCACCGGGATCATCACCGAATCCAAGGCCGGCCGCGAGGCGATCCTCGGCAAGGTGGTGATCGATGCCAGCGGCGACGCCGACATCGCCTTCCGCGCCGGTGCCCCGGTGCGCCACTCCCCGCGTGCAGAAATGCTCGCGGCCTCGGTGATGTTCCACGTCGCCGGCGTCGACAAGGCGCGTTTCATCGAAGAGGTGAAGGCCAAACCGCACACCTATGCCGACTGGTCCGGCGGCGAGTGGACGGTGGAGACCGACGGCAAGGAAGACGACATGTTCTCGCCCTTTCTCAAGCGCCCGTTCGACGCGGCGCGTGCGGCGGGGGTGATCCCGGCCGAGCTCACCACCATCGCCGGAACCTGGGGGGTGGTCCACGACAGCGGCGACCTCACCTATATGAACCTCGTCCATCTCGACGGTTGCGACGGCACCGATCCCACCGACCTGACCAGGTTCGAAATCGAGGGGCGGCGCCAGGCGATGCTCGCCATCGAGGCCCTGCAACGGTTCGCGCCCGGCTGCGAGACCGCGCGGTTGCGCAACTTCGGCATGACCATCGGTATCCGCGACAGCCGAAAGATCGTCGCCGCCTACAACATGACCGAGGCCGATGTGCGCGGCGAAGCCCGGTTCGACGACACCATCGGCGTCTACCCCGAATTCATCGACGGCGGCGGCGTGCTCATCCTGCCGACGACCGGTCGCTACATGCAGGTGCCCTACCGGTCGATGCTTCCGGTCGGGATCGAAGGCCTGCTGGTCGCGGGCCGTGCCATCGGCGGCGACCGGATAGCTCATGCCGCGACCCGCAACATGGCCTGTTGCGCGGTGACCGGGCAGGGGGCCGGCGTGGCGGCGGCCGTCGCGGTGAAGGCGGGCGCGGACCTGGCGGCGGTCGATATCGGCGCCGTCCAGCGCGAGTTGGCCCGACAGGGCGTGCGCATCGCCTGAGGCGGTCTCCTCCGATACACGGCGGTGTCGCGGGCCGGCCCAGGGCCTCCCGGGGCGCGGGCCACGGTGGCCGGTGGCGGTCGTCGGGCCATCCGCGGCGTGCCCGTCACCTGTCGCCCGTCACCCGGCGGCGCGCGCAAGCATCCCGAACAGATCGCGCGGATCGTCGGGGTCGGCCAGCATGTCGAGCCGCGTGTAGAATCCGGTGCCCTCGATCGCCTGCAGGACGTAGCGCAGCGCCGAGAAATCCTCGATGGCGAAGCCGACGGAGTCGAACAGGGTGATCTGTTTGGCGTTCCGCCGTCCGGGCGCCGTGCCGGTGATCACCTGCCAAAGCTCGGTGACCGGGTGGGCCGGGTCGAGCTGCTGGATCTCGCCCTCGACACGGGTCTGCGGCGGATACTCGACGAAGATCTCCGACCGCAGCAGAATGTCGCGCGCAAGCTCGGTCTTGCCGGGGCAATCGCCGCCGATCGCGTTGATATGCACCCCCGTGCCGACCATGTTGTCGGTCAAGATGGTGGCATATTGTTTGTCGGCGGTGCAGGTGGTGATGATCCCGGCCCCCTCCATGCTCTCTTCGCCCGACGCGCAGGCAATCACGTTCAAACCCGAACGTTCCAGATTGCGGACACATTTCGCCGTCGCGGCCGGGTCGATGTCGTAGAGCCGCACGGTGTCGATGCCGCAGATCGCCTTGAAGGCGAGGCACTGAAACTCGGATTGGGCCCCGTTGCCGATCATCGCCATGGTCCTGGCGTCCTTCGGGGCCAGGTGGCGTGCGGCCATCGCCGAGGTTGCGGCGGTCCGCAGCGCCGTGAGCAGGGTCATTTCCGACAGCAACCGCGGATACCCGGTGTCGACATCCGCGAGCAACCCGAAGGCATTCACGGTCTGCAGGCCCTCGGCGGTGTTCTTCGGGTGTCCGTTCACGTATTTGAACCCGTACATCTCGCCGTCCGAGGTGGGCATCAGCTCGATGACGCCGACCTCGGAGTGACTGGCCAGCCGCGGCACCTTGTCGAAGGCCTCCCAGCGGCGAAAATCGGCTTCGATGTGGTCGGCCAGGTCGATCAGAATCCGTTCGACCCCGATGGCATTGACCAGATCCATCATCTGCTGGACCGAGACGAAGGGCACATAGGCGGTGTCGGAGGGCAGGAGGGCCATGGGGGCTCCGTTCAGTAGCTGGCAGTGCGGCGGTCGAGGACCCGGCGGCCGAACAGGCTTGCGGTCAGATCGACCATCAGACGCGCGGTGCGTCCGCGGTCGTCGAGAAACGGGTTCAATTCGACAAGATCGAGAGAGGTCACGCGGCCGCTGTCGTGCAGCATTTCCATCACGTGATGCGCCTCGCGGAAGGTGGCGCCGCCGGGCACGGTGGTTCCGACCGCCGGGGCGATCTCGGGGTCGATGAAATCGACGTCGAGGCTCACGTGCAGGCTGCCGTCGGCCGCGGCGACCTGGTCGAGAAAGGGGGCGAGCAACCCCTTGATCCCGGTCTCGTCGATCGCGCGCATGTCATGGGCCTGGGCGCCGGTGGCCTGGAGGTTGGCGCGTTCCCCGGCATCGACCGAGCGCAGGCCGAGGATGCAGAGGTGGCGCGGGTCGAGCCGGCCAGGCAGCGGCATGCCGAGCAAGTCGCCGAACCCGTCGAGCCCGCAGGCAAAGGCGAGCGGCGTGCCGTGCATGTTTCCGCTCGGAGAGGTGCGGGGGGTGTTGAAATCGCTGTGGGCATCGAGCCAGAGCACGAACTGGGGCCGGCCCTGCGACCGGGCGGCGGCAACATGTCCGGTGAGCGTGCCGAGCGACAGCGCATGATCGCCGCCCATGTAGATCGGCAGTCCGTCGCCTTGCGCGAGGTCACGGGCCTGCCGGTGCAGGCTCCGCGCCCAGCCCGCCACCGCGCCGAAGCCCTTGGCACGGCCCTCGGCGGGTGCCGGAAGATCGACCGCATCGGGGGCCGCGTCGCCGAGGTCGGTCACTTCGAAGCCGAGCGCGGCGAGCTCTTCCTCGAGGCCGGCGGTGCGATAGGCGGCGGGCCCCATGGCGCAGCCGCGTCGCCCCGCGCCCGCTTCCATCGGGACGCCCAGAAGGTGGATCCTGTTCACTTGGTCTTGCTCCGGTGGCCCAGTCGGGCGCTGAGATCGATGCCGGGCGCTCACGTCGTCCCGGCAGCACAGGTGGTGTCCGCGACAGCGGATCGCGCTCCATTCGCCTGCGAAGGCGTGCCGCCCGGCCGAGGTTTCGGCGTCGACCGGCGCGGGCTCCGCCGCGGTGCGACGGGCCCAAGAGACGGGCCCAAGACCAGGATAACTTGACCAAATACCGAAGCGATATCCCAATCATGTCCGGTATTACCGGGATGATTTGACACTTTGCCATGACAGACCTAGCGTTTTGCCATGCATATCTATGACGACCTCGATCGACGCCTTATTGCCATCCTGCGTGAAGACGGGCGGGCGCCGATCTCGAAACTCTCGCAAATCCTCGGCGTGTCGCGTGCGACGGTGCAGAACCGGCTCGATCGTCTCCTCGCCAGCGGGGCGGTGCTCGGCTTCACCATCCGGGCACGCGAAGATTACGGTCCCGACCGGGTGCAGGCGATCATGATGATCGAGGTGCGCGGCAAATCGACGACGGCGGTGATCCGGCATCTGCGCGGCTTGCCGGAACTGCGCCAGCTGCATTCGACCAACGGCAAATGGGATCTCGTCGCCGAGCTCACCGCCGAGAGCCTCACCGCGTTCGACCGGGTGCTGCGCGCAGTCCGGGGCATCGACGGGATCACCAACAGCGAGACCTCGATCCTGCTGAGTTCGGTCTAGAGCGAAATCCCAAAAGCGGGAACCGGTTTTCGGCCCAAGTTGCGCGGCAAGACAAACCGACAGGCCGGCGGTCATGGCTCGGGAATCATCGACGCCGCCGCAGGGTGCCGGCGATCGCTTCAGAGCAGCTGTCGCACGCCCGGGTCGCGCACCGCCTCCATCGAGACATATGTCGCGGTCGAGGCGACACCGGGCAGGCGTGAGATCTTCTCGCCGAGCACCCGGCGATAGGCGCCGATGTCCTGCGTGCGCACCTTGACCAGATAGTCGAACCCGCCCGCGATCATGTGGCATTCCTCGACTTCGGCAATCTCGCGCACCGCGGCGTTGAACGCCCGGAGCGCCTGTTCGCGGGTGTCGGACAGGCGGATTTCCAGAAAGGCGATATGGGCGAGCCCGAGCCGCGCCGGCGAGAGCTCGGCCCGGTAGCCGGTGATCGCGCCTTCCGCTTCCAACCGCCTGACCCGGGCGGTGACCGGGGTCTTCGACAGGCCCACCCGGGCCCCCAGGTCGGTCATCGAGATCCGTCCCTGGTGTGCCAGCACGTCGAGGATGGACCGGTCGATCTTGTCCAGCTTCAGAGGGTCTGCCATCCGTTCGGCCTTTGATTGTGAACACCTTTGGTCGAATTGCCTATCAGATCCGCAGATCCGGGAAAACAGGCCTGGGCCGATCTGCTATCCTGAGTGGACAACCAGGGAGCACGGGCATGATCGATCTGGACCGGAGGTGGGATCAAGACAAGCGCCGCGACGAGGATGCGCTCGTCGCCGAGCTGGTCGCGCGCGCCGCATTGGACGGCCCCGCACGCAGCCGGATCACCGCCCGGGCCACGCGCCTGGTCGAACAGGTCCGTACCGCCACGCGGCCCGGGTTGATGGACGCGTTCCTCACCGAATATGGCCTGTCGACCGACGAGGGCGTGGCGCTCATGTGCCTTGCCGAAGCGCTGCTGCGCGTGCCCGACGGGGCGACGATGGATGCGCTCATCGAGGACAAGATCGCCCCCTCCGACTGGTCGCGCCACATCGGACAATCGTCGTCGCCGCTGGTCAACGCCTCGACCTGGGGGCTGATGCTCACCGGCAAGGTGCTCGACGACGAGGTCGAACCCGGTCTCGTCGGACGCCTCAGGGGCATGGTCCGCCGCCTTGGCGAGCCCTTGATCCGGACCGCGGTGAGCGGTGCGATGCGCGAGATGGGGCGCCAATTCGTGCTCGGCCAGGACATCGGGGCGGCGATGGCGCGGGCGGCGAAGATGGAGGCGCGCGGCTACACCTATTCCTACGACATGCTGGGCGAGGCGGCGATCACGGCGGCCGACGCGGCACGCTACGCCAAGGCCTACGGGCGTGCGATCGACGCGATCTCGGCCGGCTGCAGCGCCACCGAGATCGCCGCGAACCCCGGGATTTCGGTGAAGCTCTCGGCGCTGCATCCGCGCTACGAGGCCGCCAAGACGGCACGGGTGATGACGGAACTGGTGCCGGTGCTCGCGGCCCTCGCCCGCAAGGCGGCCACGGCGGGGATGGGGCTCAACATCGATGCGGAGGAGGCCGACCGGCTCGGGCTCTCGCTCAAGGTGATCGAGGCGGTGCTCGCCGACCCGACGCTCGCCGGTTGGGACGGTTTCGGCGTGGTCGTCCAGGCCTACGGGCGGCGGGCCGGCGACGTGATCGACGGGCTCTGCGAGATGGCAGCGCGCTACGACCGGCGGCTCATGGTGCGGCTGGTGAAGGGCGCCTATTGGGATACCGAGATCAAGCACGCGCAGGTCGAAGGGCTCGACGGTTTTCCGGTCTTCACCCGCAAGCCCGCGACCGACGCGAGCTACCTCGCCCATGCCCGCACCCTGCTTGCGGCTACCGACCGGCTCTATCCGCAATTCGCCACCCACAACGCCCATACCGTCGCCGCGGTGCTCGAGATGGCGAAGGGCCGCGACCGCGCCACGTTCGAATTCCAGCGCCTGCACGGAATGGGCGAGGCGTTGCATGACATCGTGCTCGCCGAAGAAGGCACCCGATGCCGGATCTACGCCCCGGTCGGCGCGCACCGTGATCTTCTGGCCTATCTGGTGCGACGGTTGCTCGAGAACGGGGCCAACTCATCCTTCGTCAACCAGGTGGTCGACGAGAGCGTGCCGGCGCGGGAGGTTGCGGCCTGTCCCTTCGAGGCACTCGGCGCGGCGCCCGGACGGCCGCACTCGGGGATCGCGGCGGGACCGGATCTGTTCAAGCCTGAACGTCCCAATTCGATGGGCTTCGACCTCACCGACACGACGGTGCTTGACCGGATCGACGCGGCGCGCGTGCGGCCGGAGATGCTGGAGATCGGACCGATCATCGCCGCGACGCCATCGGGCGGCGAGGTCGAAGCCGATATCGACCCGGCAACCGGCGCGGTGATCGGTCAGGTGACGCTTGCGAGCGCGCGCGATGTGGAGGCGGCCCTGTCCGCCGCGACGCCCTGGACCGCGCCGGCCGCAGAGCGGGCGCGGGTGCTGAACCGGGCCGCCGATCTCTACGAGGAGGATTTCGGCAGCCTGTTCGCCTTGCTCGCCGTCGAGGCCGGCAAGACGCTGCCCGATGCGGTGGCGGAGCTGCGTGAGGCGGTGGATTTCCTGCGCTACTACGCTGCCGGTGCGGCCGGGCTGGCAAACGGCGCCCGCGGCGTGTTCACCTGCATTTCGCCGTGGAATTTCCCGCTCGCGATCTTCACCGGCCAGGTCGCCGCGGCGCTGGCCGCAGGCAACGCGGTGTTGGCCAAACCGGCCGAGACGACTCCCGCAATCGCCGCCTGGGCAGTGGCGAAGCTGCTCGACGCCGGGGTGCCACCGACGGCACTCCAGTTTCTGCCCGGCCACGGAGCGGTCGTTGGCGCGGCGCTCACCGCCGATCCCAGGGTGAACGGGGTGGCCTTCACCGGCTCGACCGAGACCGCAAGGCGCATCCAGCGGGCGATGGCCGGGGCTTGCGCGCCCGGGACGCCACTGATCGCCGAGACCGGTGGCCTCAACGCGATGGTGGTCGATTCGACCGCGCTGCCCGAACAGGCGGTGCGCGACATCGTCGCCTCGGCGTTCCAGTCTGCGGGCCAGCGGTGTTCGGCGCTGCGTTGCCTCTATGTCCAGGAGGACGTCGCGCCTGCCTTCCGCGACATGCTGATCGGCGCGATGGACGAATTGGCGCTCGGCGACCCCTGGGCGCTGGCGACCGATGTGGGGCCGGTCATCACCGCGCCGGCCCGCGATGACATCGCGGCCTATGTGAATGCGGCGGCGGCGGAAGGGCGCCTTGTCCATCGATTGGCGTCGCCCGGGCAGGGCACATTCGTGGCGCCCGCGCTGATCGAGGTCGGCGGCATCGGCGATCTTGCCTTCGAGGTCTTCGGCCCCGTCCTGCACCTGGCGACCTTCGCGGCGGAGGATCTCGATCGTGTGATCGAGGCGGTGAACGCCACCGGCTACGGGCTCACCTTCGGGCTGCACACGCGAATCGACGACCGGGTGCAGCAGGTGGCGGAGACGGTCCGGGCCGGCAACATCTATGCCAACCGCAACCAGATCGGCGCCATCGTCGGCAGCCAGCCGTTCGGCGGCGAAGGGCTTTCGGGGACCGGGCCCAAGGCGGGCGGGCCGCAGTATCTCGCGCGGTTCACCCGGGCACCGGCGCCGGTGATCCTGGCGCATAGCGCGGGGCCGGCGGATGTCGCGGCCGTTGCCGCCGGGCTCGAACGGCTGGCCGCGGTTCCGGCCGACCCGGACGTCACCATCCTTCCGGGGCCGACGGGCGAGCTCAACCGGCTGTCGACCCGGCCGAGACGGCCGCTGCTCTGTCTCGGGCCGGGCGAGGCCGCTGCGGCGCAACGCGCGGCGGTCGAGGCGCTCGGCGGACGCGCGCTCGAGGTCGCCGGAATCCTCGACCCGCAGGCACTCGGCCAACTGCCGGCTTTCGGCGGGGTGCTCTGGTGGGGTGATCCTGGCACCGCCAGGTCCTATGCCCGGGCCCTTGCGGCGCGCGAAGGCCCGATCGTACCCCTCGTCACCGACCTTCCCGACCGGGCCCACGTGCTCATCGAGCGCCATCTCTGCGTCGATACCACGGCGGCAGGCGGCAACACCGCGTTGCTTGCGGGCGAGGCCGGCTGAGCGCGCGGACGGCTCGGCCGGGGCGGTGACGGCCGGGCGGGAGGCGGACAGGCGGGTGCGGGATGAATCGACGGAACATCCTGAGGAACGGACGGGCGGTCGTTGGCTGAAAGGCCGGAACAGCGCGAGAAGCGGACGCGCGGGTTGCCGGCTGACAGGCCGGAACGTCGCGAAAGGCGGACGCGCGGGTCGCCGACTGACAGGCCGGAACATCGCGAAAGGCGGACGCGCGGGTCGCCGACTGAACGCCCGGAACACCGCGAAAAGCGGACGGGTGGGTTGCTGGCTGCAGCACCGAAACACCCCTGGGAACCGGTTTCTGTCCGGTTCTGCCGCTTCAGACCCGCGCGCCCTTCGGCGGGCCTCACAGCGCCGCGCGGTGAACAGTTTGTTTCCGTTGGATATCAATATGATGGCGCAACGCTGGGTCGGGGCTCTGGATCTCCGGGTCGGTCCCGGCACGACGATCTCCCGACGGCCTTTTCCGCGCGCGCGGCGCGACGTGCGCCTTCGCAGGTGGAACCGCGCGGCCGATCTCGCAGATCTGCGGCCGGTCTTGCCGTTCGACGCGCCTTGTTCCGGCCGGCCCGCCCCCTGCCGCATCTTCCCAGCGCTTTGGCTGCGACGAAAACGGAACAATCTGTTTCCGTTGGAATTCAATTTCGTAGCTTGCTCGCGGCGCGTCGTTGGTCGGAGGAACGCGACCAACCCATCCGCGACGGCAACCCCGCCAACCCCGCGACGAAGCCTCCCCGGCGGGGCACCTCGAACCGGAACTTCCCCAGGTCCGCCCGCCAATGTCCGCCCGTGTCCCCGTGGCGTCAGGCGTAGATGTTCATGTATTTCATGCAGATCACCCGAAGGCAGGACGAGATGTTCTTGTCGTTGGCGACGAGGCATTGATCGTGAATGCGGGTGATGAGGGCCGGAAGGGTGGTGCCGGTCCGGTCCGACATGTCCTCCAGCACCGTCCAGAACACCCGTTCGAGACGAATCGTCGTGCTGTGGCCATGAATGCGGAAACCGCGCTTTTCCGGCCGGAACTCGTCGACCTGGTCGATCGAGCAGGCATTGAACATGTGGCCGAGAAAATCGTCCGGGTCGATTTCGACATAGATCGACATGGTTCCCTCGCCCCTTCGCTTGCGGGTTCCGCCTTGGTTTTCAGCGTTCCGGCTAACTCCAGCCTCACCTGGTCGGGGTACCATGCCCGATTTTTCGACACGTTTCCAATAATTACTACCAATACCGCGCGGCATCTCCCTATGCTCACGACAGCGTGACCAAACGTCAGATACGGAGGGTGTTTTGCCGAGCGAGTTCTTCAAGAAGACCCTGGATCCGGTTATTGCGCTCTCCGCAATTGCCGTCCTCGATATCTTCATGTTCCTGATCGTCGGGGCCTGGACGGTCGGCGGCGGTGAAACGATGATGACCGGCCTGATCGCGCAGGCGATCATGGGCGACGAGTTGAACCGGCTGCCGTTCTGGCAACTGGTCTTCACCCCCGACCCGACCTACTGGAAGATCTACATCAGCCTCGGCATGCTGTTCGGCGCCTTCGTCGGTGCGGTGCTGTCGAAGGAATTCTACATCCGCGTGCCCCGCCGGCTCGAGGAATGGGTGCTCATCACCATCGGCGGGCTGCTCATGGGCATCGGCATCCGCCTCGCCTTCGTGTGCAACGTCTCGACCTTTTTCGGCATGACGCCCGAGATGAACATGGGCGGCTACCTGGCGATCTCCGGCATCCTCGCCGGCGCCTGGGTGGGGTCGATGATCTACAAGAAAATCCTGGAGGGCTGAGCCATGTCTGCCATCGGTCAATGCCTTGTCGCTTTCATGTTCGGCTCGATCGTCGGGCTGCTGGTGCAGCGTTCGCGGTTCTGCAACACCGCCGCCCTGCGCGATGCGATCCTGTTCAAGACCTACCGCAACACCAAGGCGCTGCTGGTCGCGATGATGATCCTGACCTTCGGGTTCACGCTGTTCCTCACCTTCGGCGAAGGCAATCCGATGCATTTCGACGTCGGCCTCAACACCTTCGCGGGCCTGTTCATCTTCGGCGTCGGCATGGTGCTCGCGGGCGCCTGCACGGTGTCGACCTGGGTCAAGACCGGCGAGGGCAATATCGGCGCGCTCTGGGCGCTGATCTTCACCTTTGTCGGCATGTTCCTGTTCTCGATGGTCTGGTCGGTCAACTACTGGCCGCCTGCACCGGCCTCGATGACCGGCGAGCCCAACCTCGAGGCCTTCCAGCTCGGCTACGCCAACGCCGCCACCCTGCAGGAGAAATTCGGGATCCCGGCCGTGTTCTTCGGCCTGATCCAGATGGGGGTGCTCTATCTCATCTACCGCGCCATCCGGCGCAAGGAAGACGCGCAGGACGCGGCGCATGCCAAAGCGCAAGCCGCCGCCCAGCCTGCGCAATGACCTGAAACAGCATCAGCAACGGAGGACACCATGGGTCTGTTCAGCCGGAAGAAAACCGAAGAAAAATGCGGCGATGCGGGGCAAGCCACCCTGTCGAACGGCGACGTCGTCACCATCACCGCCCGGGTCGATTGCATCGGCGACAGCTGCCCGCGTCCGCAGCTGATGACCAAGAAGGCCGTGGGCCAGCTCGGGTCGGGCGAAGTCGTGGAAGTGCTGATCGACAACGCGTCCTCGGTTGAGGCGCTGCCGCCGATGTGCAACGAGATGAACGCCAGACACCTCGACACGGTCACGGCCGAGCGCTGCTGGAAAGTTTACATTCGCAAGGATTGACCAGATGACGCCGTCTCGGCTTATCATGAACGCATACGCCTGGGCCTCGCTCGCCGCGGTGGTCGTGGGCATCGGCTGGACGCTGGTGTTCCCGCCCGAAAGCCTGCGGGTGGACCGCGACGGGGTGCCCCATTTCATGCCGGCGGTGGTGCATCCGATCACTGGCGAAGCGGTCAGCGTGAACGCGTTGATCAAGCATTATCGCGGCGATTGAGGAGGACCACATGGATTTCGAGACCACCGCCCAACTCATCCTGGCCGTTCTGGCCTTCGCGGTGATGTACCTGGCGTTTCTCAAAGACACGCTTTGAAGAAAGGAGATCCGCATGGATCGCAGTAGCGCGATTTTTCTCGTCGGCAGTCTCGTCGTCACCGTTCTCGTCTCCTGGGTCGCCTTTCCGTTCGCGGCGTTGGACCGGGACGTGGTCGAGCGGGCCGCCGTGGCCCAGCCGGCGGAGGAGCTCGGCCTGGTCGATGTCGGTCAGGGTTTCGGCGAACTGCCGGTCGAGGAACTGATCCTCTACTACATCGACAACCCGCCCGCAGCTGCCACGACCGGTGCGGTCGCAGCGCCCGAGATCAAGTTCGGAGGCTGCTGAAATGACGGCCCGGCGGCGGGATCGGAAAGTCTCCTTCTTGCGCCACGCCCTGAAAGCGGCGGCCGTGGTCGTGATCGCCGCGCCGCTCGTTGCCGGGCCGATCGACACCATCGAGACCGGTGCGCAGGTCGCGCTGCCCGAGGCCTATGCGGTGCTCGACATCCGCGACGAAGACACCTGCTTTCTCGGCGCCCCGCCGAATTCGCGCTGCCTCCCGGCCGAGCAGCTGCTTTCTTCCGATGCCGGCGCGCCGCTGGGCTTTCATGCGCTGCGCTGGGCCCTCGGCACGCTCGGGCTCACCGGGACCGAAACCCTGGTGATCTACCCGGGCGATCAGGTCTCGCGCGACGATGCGCTCGCGGCGGCGGCCCTCCTGTACCTGACCGGTCAGCGGCAGGTGCTGGTCCACGACGGACCGGCGCTGGAAATCCGCGATGGCGCCCGGGTGCGGGCGCTGTGGCGCGAGGTGATCTACACCGCGCCGATGCGGACCGGGGCGATGGTGGTCGCGGCCGACCCCGCGGGCGCCTTGCGCGACCGACTGAGAGACTACGCACGAGGCGGCGGTGTCGTCGCCTTCGCGCCGGAAACCTGACCCAAACGACACGGGACCGAAGATGGATATCCTGCTCCACATCACCACACCTGCGGCGGCGCCGATCGCGGCAGCCCTTGGTCGCGCCTTGAGCGCAAAGGGCGCGCGCTGGGCCGCCTTTCTCACCAACGACGGTGTGAAGGTGCTGAGCGATCCGGCCTTCGCCTTCGCCAGTGCGGGCGCCGAACGGGTCGCGGTCTGCGAGCATTCCTGGGACGCGCACATGAGCGGACAGGACTGCCCGGTCGAACGCGGCAGCCAGACGGTCAACTCCGGCCTGATGGCCGAAGCGGACCGGGTCATCAGCCTCTAGGGAGCCCTGCGATGGAAACGAAGAAGATCCTTGTCCTCGGCCGGCGCGACCATACCGAGGCGATGCGGGTGGCCGCGGGCCTCACCATCTTCGGCCACGAGGTACGTCTCGTGTTCATGACCGGACCGGTGGCCGACAGCGACGAGAACGCGGCCCAGGCCGAGCTGCTGGAGCTGTCCGACATCGTGCCCGAGACCACGGTCGCCGAGATGGGCGACGACCTCGCCCTGCTCGACGCCGCAGCCCTCGCAGCCGCCATCGCCGACGCCGACCGCGTCGTGAGCATCTGAGGAGAGAGGCGATGAAACTCGTTGAACTGAAAACCGGCCTGTTCCCCGATGCAACGCGCGTCGCCGAGGCCGTTACCACGCTGGACGGCGCCCATGAGGTTGCCAGGATCGACGCAAGCCAGCTCGCACCGAATGACGACGCCGCCTGGGAAGAGATTGCCTCGGCGGTCCTTGGAGCGGACCTGATCGTGACGCTCTGAAACCCGACCAAGACCAGATCTGGACAACAAAGGGAGACCCAAATGAAACGTTTCGCGATTATTCTCAAATCGACCGTGGCCGCGGGCGCGCTGATGGCTGCCCCGGCATTCGCTGCCGACCCGCTGGTCGACGTCGCCTGGCTGAAGGAAAACCTCGGGTCAGAAAACATGGTGGTGCTCGACGCGCGCGGCTCGACCGACTACCTGCGCGGCCATATCCCCGGTGCGGTCAACACCGACTACGGCAAGGACGGCTGGCGGGTGAAGGTCGGCAACGTGCCCGGCATGTTCCCGGAAGACCCGACCAAGCTTGGCGAGCTGGTCGGCAGCCTCGGCATCGGCAACGACTCCCATGTCGTCATCGTCGCGCCGGGCAACGATTCCTCTGACATGGGCACCGCCACCCGGATCTACTGGACCTTCAAGGTGCTCGGCCATGAAGAGGTCTCGGTGCTGAACGGCGGCATGGCGGCCTATCTCGCCGAGGTCGACGCCGACAAGAACCCGGTCAACCCGCTCGACAAGGGTGCGGCCGAGATTACCCCCGTGAGCTTCAGCATCGACTTCCAGGAGCAGATGGTGCCCGACGAGACCGAGGTTCAGGCGATGTTCGACGCCGGCGCGCTGCCGGTCGACAACCGCACCGAAGACCAGTACGTCGGCGTCAACAAGCACGGCGCGGCCAAGGCCTATGGCACGATCCCAGGGGCGGCGAACTTCCCGCAAAGCTGGGCGACCGTGGACGGCGGCGGCACCTTCCGCGACGCCGCGAGCCTTTCCAAGCTCTACGAAGCGGCCGGCGTGCCGGTCGAGGGGGCGCAGGTCAACTTCTGCAACACCGGCCACTGGGCCTCGATCGGCTGGTTCGTCTCCTCCGAGATCCTCGGCAACGACGGCGCGGTGCTCTACGACCCGTCGATGACCGGCTGGACCGACAAGGGCATGCCGGTGGAAGCGAAGATCTCGGTGAACTGAGCCGGGGCATGATGCGCAATGTGGCGTAATGGCCGCAAGACACTCGGGGCCGCGGCGCGAAGAGGCGTCGCGGCCCTGCTTGCCGCGACCCTGCTCCTGGTCGGGGCAGGGCCGGCGCCGGCAAGCGACGACAACGCCCAGATCCTCGCCGCCGAGATCCTGGTCATTCGTGCCGATCTCGCCCAGATAACCAAGCCCGATCTGGCACCGATGCACCGGGCGGGTTTCGTCAAGCGGGTCGGCGGCGCGCTCGGGCTCGTGCCCTGGATGCTGATCGTTGCGGGCGACGTCGACGGGGCCGCGCAGGTGACCGAGTGGCAGACCGGCTGGACCGGAGCGGCGGCGCAGGTCGGACGGCTCGACCGCGACCTCGCAAAGCTTTCCGCGCGCCATCCGCTCGACATGACCGGTCTCGACGTGGGCGTCAGCCATGCCGAACTCGCCGAGGCGCGGGCGATCCACGATGCCTATTGTGCCGGCTGCCACGACGATGCGGGCACCGGCGAGCCGGATGTCGAGCTTGCCGCGCGCGATCTGTTCTGGATGGCCCGCGACGAACAGACCGACCAGTTCCTCGCCCGCCTGGTGAACGGGGTGAAAGGCGACGAGACCATCGGTTTCGTCAACCCGCTGACCGAGAAACAGATCGCAGCGCTCTGGAAGCTCTACACGTTTCATTGAGCGCGGCGGGTGGTATGGGCCGGGCGTCCTGCCGGGGCGGCGCGGGTGATTTCACTACGCTGTTATTTTGCGGATTCTCCGGGTGACGGCGCGGAAATCCTGTGGTCTACACCCGCCGAACGCGCAGAGAGCGGGTCTCGGCCCGTGCACACGCGACCGGCCCACGTCCGGTTCGCCGCGCAGAATACACGTCCGGGCCAAGGCCGAAGGACAGCCAAGCCTGAGGGAATGTTACCCGTGAAGATTCGCAAGATCATTTTCTGGAGCCATCTGGTCGTCGGTGTTTCGACCGGTGTGGTCGTCTTGATGCTCGCCGTGACCGGCGTGCTTCTGACCTACGAGGTTCAGCTGACGCGCTGGGCGGAAAACAGCGCCGGCATCGAGCCGACCGAGGTGCGGCTCGGTGCCGATGAGCTGGCCGAGGCGGCACGCCTGGCAACCGGCGGGCGGGCGACGGCGCTGGTCTTCGAGCACTCCTCGACCGTACCGGTGGCCGCGACCATGGGGCGCGACGGTCGGGTTCTGCTCGATCCCTACACCGGCAGCGCGGTCGGCGGCGGCGATACCGCGGTCGGCCGTTTCTTCGGGGCGGTGACCGGTTTCCACCGCTGGCTGTCGTTCACCGGGTTCAGTGGCCTCGGCAAGACGGTAACGGGCGCTGCGAACCTCGGGTTCCTGTTCCTGGCGCTCAGCGGCGCGTATCTCTGGCTGCCCCGGGTCTGGAAATGGGCGCGGCTCAAGACCCTGATCCTGTTCCGCCGCGACTATCCGAATGCGCAGGCGCGTGATTTTCACTGGCACCACATCTTCGCCTTCTGGTCGGTGATCCCGCTCGTCGTCATCATCGCTACCGGCGTCACCATGTCCTACGAGCGGGCAGAGGGGGTGGTGATGACGCTGGTGGGCGTCGGCGACGAGGAAGATGCCCCGCCGCGCCCGGGCGGCGCACCCGGCGACGGCGCGGTCGAGCCGGTGGGCGCGGGCCTCGCGGCGGTGCTGGCCGTGGCCAAGGCCCACGATCCGGCCTGGAACCGGGTGGTGCTCACCCTGCCGACGGCACCGGAAGCGGACACCGTGACAGTTGTGGTCGACACCGGACCGGGGCGCCGGATGACCCGGCAGGAAACCTTGACGATCGGCCTGGACAACGCGCGGGTGATTGCGGTCGAGAGCTTCGGCGACCGGCCGAAGGCGGTGCGTACCTTCATGTTCCTGCGGTTCGCCCATACCGGAGAGCATTATGGCGTCGTCGGGCAGACCATTGCCGGGCTCGCATCGCTCGCCACCGTCTTCATGGTCTACACCGGGCTGGCACTCGCCTGGCGGCGGCTGATCACGCCGCTCCTGCGTCGGCGGCGTCAGGCCCGGGGGGTCTGACCGCCGCGCAGCCCGCCTTCACACCCCCGCGGCAGACCGCGGCGCCTGCAATCCAGCCCCGTCGAGCGCGCGAGTGGATATGGGCCCTTCGGTCGCGGGAATCTCGGTGATCCCGGGTCCCCCGGTGAACACATCGTTGGCGTTAACTGCGGCATCTTGTCAAACTCGGGCGCGAATCGGAAAGACACGCCGGCGACAACCGGGTGCCCCGGGGAGGACCGCAGACGCATGAACATCCTGTTCGTCATGTATGACCAGTTGCGCTTCGACTATCTGAGCTGCGCCGGCCACCCGCATCTTCACACCCCCAATTTCGACCGCGTGGCGGCCCGGGGCGTGCGGTTCACCAAGGCTTACGTGCAATCGCCGATCTGCGGGTCGAGCCGGATGAGCTTCTATACCGGCCGCTATGTCTCCAGCCACGGCGCCCAGTGGAACGGCTATCCGCTGCGGGTCGGCGAGATGACCCTCGGCGATCACCTGCGCGGGCTCGGGATGGACTGCTGGCTCATCGGCAAGACCCACATGAAGGCGGATGCCGAGGGCATGGCGCGGCTGGGGCTCGAGCCCGACAGCGTGATCGGCGCACGCCAGGCCGAATGCGGCTTCGATGCCTGGATCCGCGATGACGGGCTCTGGGGCGAAGGGCCGGACGGGTTCTATGACGAGAAGCGCTCGCCCTATAACGAATACCTCAAACAGAAGGGCTACCCGTCCGAAAACCCCTGGACCGATTTCGCCAATGCCGGAGTGGATGACGGCGGCGAGATCGCCAGCGGCTGGATGTTCAAGAACGCCGACAAGCCCGCCAATATCCGCGAGCCAGACAGCGAGACCCCCTGGCTGACCCGCGAGACGCTGCGTTTTCTCGATCAGGCCAAGGGCAATTGGTGCGCCCATGTGAGCTACATCAAGCCGCACTGGCCCTACATCGTGCCCGCGCCCTACCACGACATGTTCGGGCCCAACCATGTGCCCGCCGCCCGCCGCCACGAAATCGAGCGCGAAGACGCCCACCCGGTGCTCGCCGCCTATCACCGCTCGAAGATCGGCGAGGCCTTCCAGCGCGACGCCGTCCGCGCCAAGGTGATCCCGGCCTACATGGGCCTCATCAAGCAATGCGACGATCAGTTGGGCGTGCTGCTCGACCATCTCGAAGGGACCGGGCGGATGGATGGCACGATGATCGTGCTCACCTCCGACCACGGCGACTACCTTGGCGACCACTGGCTCGGCGAGAAGGATTTCTTCCACGAAGAGAGCGTGAAGATCCCGCTCATCATCTACGACCCGAGGGCGGCGGCGGATGCGACGCGCGGCACGACCTGCGATGCCCTCGTCGAGAGCATCGACCTCGCCGCGACCTTTGTCGAGGCGGCGGGCGGCACGGTGCCCGATCACATCATCGAGGGCCGCTCGCTGCTGCCCTGGCTGCGCGGCGAGACGCCCGGTTGGCGCCGCTACGCGATCAGCGAATACGACTACAGCCCGCGGGTGCAATGCGTCGAGCTGGGGCTCGAACCGCGCGATGCGCGCCTCTTCATGGTGTTCGACGGGCGCTACAAGATGATCCACGCCGAAGGCGGGTTCCGCCCGATGCTGTTCGACCTGGCGACCGATCCGGACGAATTCCACGATCTCGGCAAGGGCGACGCGCACCGGGCAGAGATCGACCGGCTCTATGGCTGCCTGACCGAATGGGGGCTGCGCCTGAGCCAACGCGTCACCCGGTCGGAAGACGACATCAAGGCGATGCGCGGCCGGTCGCTCCGCCGGGGCATCCTGCCGTTCCTGGTGGACGGTTCGGAAGTCCCCGAAGCGCTCACCGAGAGATACCGCGGTCCTGCGCCCAAAAGATACGTGGAGCCCTAGCTGCCGACGCGGCCCTCGTCGCGAACAACGCGCAAATCTGCAAGACGGGGATCGAGATCGCGCCGGTGTCTGGAGCGCCGTGCGGTTCGCCATGACGTCGCGGCAGGCGAGCGGGCGGCATGCCATGAGCACGATCGTCGTCACGACCGAAAGCGCCTGGGCGGCCGAGACCATCCTTGCCGAGTTTCGCAGGCTCCCCAAGCCGGTCGGCCGGATCCCTTGCGCCCACAGCCGCCGCGGTCACATTTCAGGGGCCAGGATCTTCCGCTCGGGCCCGGTCGGTGTCGACGCCCAGGTGTTCGCGGCCTTGACGGGCTGGGAAGGCGCATTCGGGCGCAGTTCGGCGCCGTCTTCGTCGGGCTGGTCCCGGGTTCCCGCTTCCCGGTCCGGCTGTCAGCCGCACCTTCGCGCCATCGACCCGCAGGCAGACCGCTCTGCATCCGGGTGCTGCACGCGACTTCCGCGAGGTCGGTGTGCTGGCAGGTCCACCGCGTCTGTCACCCGGGACGGCACCGGGAGACCGCCACGAGACGTCAGCTCCGGTCGGCGCCCGAATGCGGCACCAGACCCAGCATGTCCGAGACCGCCATCGCGCCGATGCCACCGTCGACGGCGACGTCGATGCCCTTGAGCCAGCGGCTTTCGGGGCTCGCGAGGAAGACGATCACGTCCGCCACCTCGTCCGGCAGGCCGGGGCGGCCCGCGCGGGCGATGGTCTTGGCGACCCGCTCGCCGAAGTCGGCGACGAATTCGTCGAGAATGCCGGTGCTCACGGCGGCGGGGCTGACCGAGTTCATCCGCAATCCGCGGGCAATGAGGGCCTCCGTCTCGGCCATGGTGAGCACGATCACCGCTTCCTTCGAGAGGTTGTAGGCGCGCACGGGGTCGATCGCGCGTCCGGCCACGAAGCCTGCGAGTTGACCGGGCGCGTCGAGCGCCATCAGCGCCTTCACCTCGTCGATGTTCTCGCGCCACGACGCGCCGGCGCGCGAGGCGGTGTTCACGATCGAGGCCCCCGGTGCCAGCTTGTCGACCATGCCGTGCAGGAACTGCCGGAAGCCGAGGAAATTGACGTTGAGCACGAGCTCGGCGCTGCCGTCGCGCGGCGGGATCCCTGCGTTGTTGACGAGCGCATCATACCGGCCCTCGGCAGCGCCCAGGGCGGCGGCGATCGAGGCCGGATCGCTCAGATCGGTCCTGACCCATCGGTCGACGAGGCCGCCGGGTTCGGCGATGTCGAACGCCGTGACCTCATGGCCGGCCGCCTGGAACCGGGCCGCAACCTTCGCGCCGATCCCGGAGGCGCCTCCCGTGAGTGCTACGCGCATTGCTTTCCTCCGGCCCGTCCGTGGCAGTCTCGCATTCGGCGCCTGTTCGCGCCGCGGTGCAAGTGAGATCGGACGGGGCGACCGTCAGATCCGCACAACACGCAGTTTCACTTTCAATCTGGTGCGGCAGAAGGCGTGCAGGAAGCAGGTCTGCTCGGAAATGTCGAGCATCTCCTGCGCCATCGCGTCGCTCTCGCCGGTCTCGAGGTAGACATGGGTCTCGATCGGGTCGGCCTCACCCGGCGTGCCGGTCCCCCCCGACGCACCGCCCGGCGAGAAATGCGTGTCCTGGACGATGCGGTACTGCGGCAGGTCGAGATCGAGCATCGAGACGAAACGACCGAACTGGGTCATGAAACAAAAGCCGATCCCGGCGCTGATGAGCGTGTTCGCGTCCGGGGCGCGGCCGTCCTCCGAGCTCAGGAACCGGAACGAGGTGCCCCAGGGCGAGTATTGCATCTGCTGGATTTCCTTGATCCCGTCCGCGCGCATCACCGCCACGGCGCCGATGTTCAGCCGTCGGTCCTGTTCGTCGGCCAGCGACGAGCCGCCGGACGCGGTGCCTTTGGCCACCGCTTTGCGGGGCGTGGGGCCGACCGGCTGCATCAGGGTCAACGCGCTCGGCAAAGCTTCGGCCCCGGCGAAACGGTCGCCGGGATCGGGGAGCAGCGCCGCGTCAAGCGCCCGGGCGCGGGCGGTGGGCAGCTCCCGCCCGTTCTTGCCCAGCTTGAACAGGCTCTCGACCGGCCCCCGCATCAACCCGCCCATCGGCGAGGCATAGGTCGCATCGACCAGAAACTGGTGCAGCGCCCTGTCGTCGAGATCGCAATCGACCTCCACCGTGAGCGCGATATTCTCGGCCCCGCCGACCATCGTGCGTTTCTGCATCGAGCCGGTCATGGTGTAGAAATTGTCCAGCACCAGCCTGAGCTTGCGAAGCGCGACCCCGCGGATCTCGGCCAGCGCCAGGATCTCGTTCATGTGGCTCGCGACCATGCCGGCCGACATGAAGGCGAGCGGGCAGGGGGCGGCGTCATGGCCGTTGAGGTAGGGCCCTTCGTCGGACACCAGCCGCCAGGTGGCATCGGTGCGGGCCGACCGCACCAGCGCCTCCTTCTGGAAACCCGACAGCGACCGCACCCAGGTGCGCAGCGCCTCGCCCCGGCGGTTCTGCGGTGGGTTGATCCCGACCGCATCGGCGTTCGCCACCTTGAAGAACGGCACGAGACCGGAGCCGCGGATGATGTCGTCGCCGAGCCTGCCCATCGCTATGCTCCGATCAGGAAGCCGGCCGGGCCGGAGATCGAATGCGGCTCGGCAAAGGCGAGCACGCCGTCGTAGCCGAGGTTGCGCCCGACGCCCGAATGCTTGAAACCGCCGAAGGGTCCGCGCCCGTCCTGTGCCATCGGACCGTGGCCGTTGAGATAGGTGTAGCCGGCCTCGATCTTGCGCGCGAGGCGAAGTGCGCGCTCCGGGTCTTCGGTCCAGACCGAGGAACACAGCCCGTAATCGGTGTCGTTGGCCATCGCCACTGCCGCATCCTCGGTCGTAAACTTCATGATCGGCAGCGCGGGGCCGAACTGCTCGCCCCGGACGATCGAAAGAGCCGGGTCGGCATCGTAGACCAGCGCCGGCTTCTGGAAATAGCCGCCGCCGGCATAGAGCGCTTCATCCGGCACCTGACCGCATTCGCGCACCTCGGCCCCCGATGCCCGCGCTTCGGCGATCATGTCGGTGACCACCTCAAGCTGGCGCGCGTTGTTCAGCGGACCCATCGTCGTTTCGGGCCGCAGCCCGTCGCCCACCACCGCGCGCTCGCAGGCCGCGGTGAAGCCGTCGATCACCTCGTCGTAGCGGCTCTCGTGCACGTACATGCGCTTCATCGCCATGCAGATCTGCCCGGAGGAGGCGAAGGCGCCCCAGTACATCCGGGTGAACACCTCGTCGTCGAGTTTCGCGTCTTTGAGGATCAGCGCGGCATCGTTGCCGCCGAGCTCCAGCGTCACCGGGGTGATGTTCTCGGCCGCCGATTTCATCACCTTGCGGCCGACGTCGATCGACCCGGTGAAATTGACCCGGCGCACGAGCGGGTGGCCGGTGAGCGGATCGCCGATCCTGGTGCCGTCGCCGGTGAGCACGTTGACCACGCCCGGCGGCAGCGCCTCGGCGATCTTGCCGAGCGTCAGCGCCGGGGCAAGGGCCGCGTGTTCCGAGATCTTCACCACCACGGTATTGCCCGTGACCAGCGCCTGCGGCAGCTTCGCGCCGAGGATCGACAGCGGCCAGTTCCACGGCACGATCAGGGCGGCCACACCCGCGGGCTGACGGGTGACGATCGTGTCGAAGGGCGGACCCTCGATCCGTTCGTCGATCGCGATCCTCTCGCCGTAGGCGGCAGCCTGCAGGAAACGGTCGCCGAGCCGCGACATTTCCATCAGGGTTTCGCGCGCAATCTTGCCGTGCTCGCGGGTGAAGAGCCGCGAGCGGTATGTGACGTCGTCGTCGTCGGCCACGAGCAGCTTGGCGATCCGCCGCAGGATCTCGGCGCGTTCGCCGAAGGACAGCGCCGCCCAGGCCGGGAAGGCCGCGTGGGCCGCTATCACAGCGTCGTCGACGTCGCCCACGGTGGCCGAGGCGGCCCGGCCGACAAGCCTTTCCGGACGCGCCGGATTGTGGATCTCGTAGGTGCCGCCATCCGCCGCGGGGCGGGCCCGGCCGTCGATGAAAAGCCCTGTCGTGATGACCTGGTCGATATTGCTCATTCCCGCCTCCTCTGGATTGATGCATTCGGGGCCAGCCGAGGGCACATGGCCTTGCCCGCACAGCCTCTTGCCGGTCTTTTCCGCAGGTTTCCTCACCGGGCGGTCCCACCAGCGTAACGAGGATTGAAGGCCAAAACCATTCACGAGTCCTCGGTCCGGTGAGGAAAGATTGCGGTTGTCCGGCGCCCGACGGTCAGTGCCCGCGCACCTTGCCGACCATCCGCGACGAAAGCCCGGTGTCGCCCGCCACCCTCGGCGCGGGCATCCGGACGGCGCTGGACTTCGCGACCTCCGGGGCTGCGAGCCGATCCACCCGGGCGGTCTCGACCTGGTCCGGCCAAGAGCTTCGAGGCGCGATCCGGCGCATTGCTGGCTGCGAGATCGCATTCGACAGGTCGGCGCACCTTGCGTCGGGCACCGGCGATCCGACAGCCCATCGCCCGCCCGGTGCCTCGGGCCGGATCGGCAGCGGCGCGGCAGGCGTTTTCGGAACCGTTGCGTTGACGCGGCGTGACAGGCGGGCACTATATCCGGGCCTTGATTGTCGCTCGCCCGAAAACAGGCCGTTCACCGCCCCGAGTTGGCCAAATTCGCCCTTTATTCGAATCGCCAAGGCGCATACCGCTCACCGGTCAGGCGGGGGAAACGCCGTGAATCGAAGTCGTCCAAGGGTCGGAGTGCGCAAGACTGCATCTTCGAATGTTTCTAACAAACGGTCAGATCATTGAAATATCGTCCAGAAATCGATGGCCTCCGCACGGTTGCGGTTGTGCCGGTCATTCTCTTCCATGCGGGTGCCACGCTTTTCAGCGGAGGGTTCGTGGGCGTCGATGTCTTCTTCGTGATCTCCGGCTATCTGATCACCACGATCCTGATCGGCGAACTTGAAACCGGTCGCTTCAGCATCATCAACTTCTACGAACGACGTGCCCGACGGATCCTGCCGGCGCTGTTTTTCGTGATGCTCTGCACGCTCCCCTTCGCCTGGGCCTGGATGCTTCCAAACCAGATGAAGGACTTTTCGCAAAGCCTCTTCGCCGTCACCGTGTTCGGATCCAACTTCCTGTTCTGGAAGACCTCCGGCTACTTTGCAGCCGCGGCGGATGAGAAACCGTTCCTGCACACCTGGAGCCTCGCGGTCGAAGAACAGTATTACGTGCTGTTCCCGATCTTTCTGTTCCTGGCCTGGCGGTTCGGCCGCAACCGGGTGTTCTGGATGATCGCGGGTTTCGCCGGTCTCTCGTTGCTGATCAGCGAATGGGGCTGGCGCAACGAACCCAAGGCCAACTTCTTTCTGTTCCCGACCCGGGCCTGGGAGCTGTTCGCGGGGTCGATTGCGGCCTTCCTCATCAAGAGCCACGGCATCCGGCCCAACAATATCCTTTCCGGGATCGGCCTGCTGGCGATCCTGTTCTCGATCTTCTTCTATACCGAGGCGACGCCGTTCCCGAGTGTCTATGCCCTGCTGCCGGTGGGCGGCTCGGTGCTGATCGTGCTGTTTGCGACCCGCGACACACTTGCCGGCAGGCTCCTCAGCACCAAGCCCTTCGTCGGCATCGGTCTGGTGAGCTACAGTGCCTATCTCTGGCACCAGCCGCTGTTCGCCTTTGCCCGGATCCGCCTGACCGAAGCGCCGAGCCTGACGCTGATGCTGTTCCTTTCGGTGATGGCGGTCGTGCTGGCGGGGTTCAGCTGGAAATATGTCGAGCAACCGTTCCGTCTCAAGGCGGTCACCAGCCGCCGGCTGATCTTCCAGGGCGCGCTCGTCGGCATGGTGGTCTTCATCGCCCTCGGCCTCACCGGAAATGCGCTCAGCCCGCGGTTCGAGCAGTATTGGCTGGCCAAACAGCCCGAGAACGTGCGCGAGACCTATGTGGTGCTGTCGCGCGCCAACCCCGAGCTTTCGAACTGGGGCGCCGACGAGTTCGGCAACCAGGACCTCGCCGAATGTAGGTTCAGCGCCCGCAATCCGACCCAAGAGGTCCAGACGCGCCTGTTCGCCTGCGCCGAAAAGCACGGGCCGGGCGTGCTGATCCTCGGCGACAGCCACGCGATGGATCTCTACGGCGTGGTCGCCTCGCGGTTCCAGGACAATCCGTTTATCGTCGGCATCACCCAGGGCGGCTGCCGGGTGTTCGACTGGGAGCCGGAGTGCCACTACGACGACACGGCGGCCTTCATCGCCGATCACCCGGAGGTCTTCGGCAAGGTCATCTTCGAACAGGCGGGCGTGTTCCTGTTGCAAGAAGAGAACGGCACCAAGGGCTCGCGCGAGATGTTCAGCCGCTTGCGCCTGACCCAGCCGGTCGAGCATATCGTGCCGGATCTCGAGCACATCGGCATCGCGGTCGATTACGTCACCGAGCTCAGCAAGCACGTGCCGGTGCTGTGGTTCCTGCCCCGCGCAGAGCCCCACATCGGCACCAACTACGTTCTGCGCAACGGCTGCGAGGGCAGGTACTTCTTCCGCGAGAAACAGCTCGAATTGTTCGACGATCTCGAGCGGGTGATCGCCGCCGCCGTCGACGCGACCGGAGCGGAACAGCTCACCTGGGTGTCGCAGAACGATCTGTTTGGCTTCGACCTCAGCAAGGATTACATGACCTGCGACGACATCTACTGGAGCGACGGCGACCACTTTTCCGAGACCGGCGAGGTTCTGTTCGGCGAACGCCTGCCCGACGACTTCGTCGCCTTCTGACGGCCCGGTCCGGCGGCGGGGCCGCGTGGCGCCGCCCGCATGCTCTTGTTTCCGTCCATGGTTCGGCCATATTCGGCCATTTTCGCTTCGTATTGTCCACGAAACAGATTCGACCGAACTCCGGGCGGCACCCCCTGCGGCGCGGCGAGGTGGGATCGAGACCGGAGGAATGCACGTGCGTGACGTCGCATCGCAATTGGCCGCAAACGCGGATGAATACGGGCAGACGCCTGCCGTCATCGACGCGACCGACCAGGTCAGCTACGCCCAGTTCGAGGCCTGGACAAACGACCTCGCCAACCGGATCAACGCCGCCGTCGGCCTGGACCCCAAAGTCTGCCTGGTCGTCGCCGGCTTCGACCGCCAGGGGATGGCGGGCATGTTCGCGACCCTGAAGACGCCGCATGTCTTCGTCGCCCTCGACCGCGAGAACCTGCCGGCCAATGTCGGCGCGATCGCCGGTCAGCTCGACGCGGGTGCGGTCGTCTATGCCGACACCGCCGAGGAAATCGTGCGCGCGGCCGGCCTCACGGCACCGCTGATCCCGGTCGGCACCCCGCCCGAAGCTCCGGTCGAGCCGCCCGCGCCGCTCCCGGATCTCACCCGGACCACGCTTTACAAACGCACCTCCGGCTCGACCGGGGGGGCGAAGACGGCGGCCCATACCGTGGAAGGGATCCTCGGCGATGCCATTCCGGGCGCCAGGATTCTCGAACTCGCGCCGGGCGCGAAACTCTCGGTCGCGTCCACCTTCGATGCGGCTCTGACCAGCGCGGCGACCCTGCGCTGCATCCTTTCGGGCGCCACGCTCCTGCCGGTCGATCTGCGGTTCGAGCCCCCCAAAAAGGCGGTCGACCGGCTGATCGGGGCGGGTCTGACGCATGTCTACTGCACGCCCACCGCCGTCCGCCTGCTGTGCAGCGGGCTGCCGGAGGGCGGTATTTTCCCCGAGTTGCGCAGCATTCTGCTGGGCGGCGAAAAGACCACGATGACCGATGTGCGCCTGCTGGCGAAGTCGACGCCGCCGGACGCCCACCTCAGGGCGACCTTCGCCTCGACCGAAACCCAGCTCGTGGCCCATACCACGGTGCCCCTCGCCGGCGATGTCCGCCCCGAGGACTTCGCCGAGATGACCCTGGCCGAGGGTGTCAGGATCGACATTCTCGACGACGACGGCCAACCCAAGGCGGCCGGCGAGATCGGCCGGGTGCAGGTGACCTCGAAGATGATCACGCTCGGGTATCAGGGCGAGGTCGACCCGGCCAACGCGGCGAAAGTCACCACGAATGCCGACGGCACCCGCTCCTACATGACCGACGACATGGGCTACCTGACACCCGAGGGCCGCATCGTGCTCACCTCGCGGGCGGGGCGCGAGATCAAGATCCGTGGCCGGCGCGTCGATCTCGGCGAGCTCGAAGCCTGGCTCACCCGGCAGGACGATATCGCCGAGGCCGCGGTGGTGGTCCAGCCTCTGGGCCATGACGGCAGCCCGCGGCTCGCCGCCTTCATCAAGCCCGACGCCGGGTTCGAGAACACCTCCGCCTTGCGCAAACGGATGCAGGCCGAGCTGATCGCCTCGATGCAGCCCACCGCCCTCGTGGTGATGGACGAGCTGCCGCGCACCCCGAACCAGAAGATCAACCGGCGGGCGCTGGAAAGCGATCTCTCGCATCTCGACGCCGATGGCGGCACGACCCTCGAGGCCGAGGGCCTGCTGGGCGAGGTGGCGCGGATCTGGGCGCAGGTCCTCAACCGCCCGGTCACCGGGCCCGAAAAGGATTTCTTCGACCTCGGCGGCGACAGCATTGCGGCCACGGTCACGGCGGTGGCGATGGAAGAGGCGCTCGGCCTGCCGGTCGATACCGGTTTCGTCTACCGTTACCCGGTGCTGGCCGAGCAGGTGCAGGCCCTGGAACGGATGGACGGTGGGACGACCACGGTCCTTGACCGCTTGCTGGTGCCGTTGACGATCGCGCGCGCCGGCGCGCCGGCCTCCGAGGCCAGGCCGCCGCGGGTCTTTCTGATCTCCGGCGCCGGCGGACACGTCTTTCCCTTCGCACCGGTGGCGCGCGAACTGCAGAAGAAGTGGGATATTCTCGGTGTCCTGCATCCGGGCATTCTCGACAGCGAACCCACCCTCGACAGCATCCCGGAGTTTGCCGACCGCATGGGCAAGGCGATCCGCGCGAGCCAGCCGGAAGGGCCCTATTTCATCGTCGGCTATTCCTTCGGCGCCGCCGTCGCGCACGAGCTCGGGCGGCGGCTTGCGCAGGCGGGTGAAACGGTCGGTATCGTGCTTGTCGATCTGCAGCTCGTGCAGCTGGCGACCCTGCGCTACCGTGCCTGGTACACCCGGACCAAGATCGAGAAGATGTTCGCCCGCAAAGGCGACAAGGGGGCGCAGCCGGGCTTCCTCCAAGACCCGAACCTCGACCCGATCGAAAAGGCGAGGCTGTCGATCTCGATCCGCAACATGGCGCGCATTCTCGACAAGTACCGGCCGGAAAAGTCCAGGGCGCCGACCGTGGTGATCACCGCAGAGGTGAAGGACGAACCCGGCGAGGCGGAAGATCTCGGCTGGGGCAAGGTGGCCCCCCTGGTCGAGGTCACGACCACGCCCGGCAACCACCTCGAAATGTTCAGGGATCAGTACATGGAAGGTTTCGCCCGCCTTCTCGACCAAAGCCTGCACCGTCTGGCGAAGGAAACCGTGCCCGCCGGACGATAGGCCGGGGCCAGGCGTCGGCCCCGGGCAGCCGATACGCCTTCGCCCCGGCGGCGGGCACAGGACATTGCGCGGGTTGGCTGACGCGTGTGACAAGGAGACTTCCGGGGTGTCTCGGATCGAAGAAATCACCGCGCGGGAACTTGACGCGACGTTGGAGCGCGCCTGGACGGCGTTTCAGGCGGCCGATCCGGATCTCAGGAGCCCGTTCTTCTCGCCCGCCTTCTGCCGGATCGTTGCGCAGGTGCGCAGCGACGTCCGGATCGCGGTGATGACCGACGCCGGCGAACCGGTCGGTTTCTTCCCGTTCCACCGGCAACGCTTCGGCCGCCTCGCGCCGCTGGCCGGGCAGATCTCCGACTACCACGGGATCATCGGGCAGCGCGGTGCGCGCGGCGACCTTCACGCCGTGCTCAGGGCGCTGAAGGGGCAGGTCTATGATTTCAACCACGTACCGGTTTCGCAGCCGCAGTTCCGCCACCACGCCTATCTGCAGGCGGACTCGCCCCTCGTCGATCTGTCGGCGGGGTTCGACAGCTGGTTTCTCGGCCGGCGCAGCACAAACAAGGGCTTTCGCGCACTCGATCGCAAGGGCCGCAAGCTCGACCGCGAGGTCGGCCCGCTGCGCTTCGTCGCCAACGAAGCCGATCCGGCGGTCTGGCAACAGCTCCTGAGCTGGAAACGCGATGCCCTCGCCGGGATCGGCGTGAAGCTCATCCTCGACCGGCCATGGGCGGGAGCGGTGGTCGACAGGATCCGCCAGACCGACACGCCGGGCTTCGGCGGCATGACATCGGCGCTCTGGGCCGGCGACGCGCTCGCGGCGGTGAGCTTTTCGATGCGGAACGGCACGACCGGCCACAGCTGGTTCCCGACCTTCAATCCGCAGTTCTCCCGCGCCTCCCCGGGCCTGTTGCTGCTCATCGAGATCATCCGGCACGCGGCCGATATCGGCCTGACGGAGTACGACCTCGGCCGCGGACCGGAGCAATACAAACGCGAGTTCGCCAACGGCGCGAGGGACCTGTGCGAAGGTTCCGTGGAACGCCCGCTGACCCCGCTCGGACTGACCCGCAAAGCCCGCAAGGCAGCGCAGGTCGCCGCCGAGAAGACCGGCAAGGCGGCCTGTGCGGAGGTGGCCCGGCGGGCCGGCAACCGGCTGCTGTCGGCCGGCCGGATCTTCTGACCCGGCCAAACCGGTCCCGCGCCTGACACCGGGCGACGCCGGCGCCGGCGCCGGGGCCCGGCACGCGCGATCGATCGAGCCGGGTCGCGAACTCCAAGATGGAAACAAACTGTCGCCCTATTGCGGCCGCGTTGGTCGGGCGTAGTTCTCCCTGACAATTTGCAAAACGGCGGTACGGACGTCATAAAGGCTGCCGGCAGGTGCGAAAGGCAGTTATGGCAATCGGGATTGGCGTCGTACTTGGGCAGGCGGAGGGGCCCGGTCCCGGCGAACGCAGGTTCATCGCGGCCGTCATCGAGGATCCGCGGTTCGAGCTCACCTTGCTCACGGCGGCACCGTCCGTGTCCGGCGCGCTCCCGGCGCTGCTCGACAAGGCTCTCAAGCTCGAAGCCCGCGCCTTCCCCGCGCCCGACCGGGCGCCCGTCGAGGTGCCCGAGATCGTGCCGCTCCCCGATGCCTTGCCGGATGGCTCGGACGTCGTGGTCGATTTCAGCCATTCGCAAGCAGCGCTCAAGCTTGCACACACGGCACGCGAAGGTCTCTGGCGGCTCAGCGCTCACGAAACCGGGGCAGGGCTCGCCGAGGCGCGCGACGGCGCCCCGTTTACCGAGGTCACCCTCCTGCGTCACCGCGAAGGCCAGGCGCCGGAGCCGATTTCGACCGCCAGATACGACACCAAGTTTCTCGCCACCCGCAATGCCGCGTTGATCCGGGAGAAATCGGTCCAGCTCGTCATCCAGGCCCTCGCGCGCCTCGCGCAGACCGGCACGGCAGCGCGCCCGGTCGCGCCGCTGCCTGCCGCCCGCGCGTTCGCTCTGCGCGATCTGCCGGGCTACGCTCTGCGCACCGGGCGCGAACTCGTGGTCCGGGCGCTGAACGCGGTCGGTGAGCGGCTCGGGCGCCGGCCGGGGATGTTCGAGCTGCGCCTCGGCGTGGGCGATGGGCTCAGCTTCGATCCGGCCGCCGGGGTCACCCTGACACCGTCCGGAAACGTCTTCTGGGCCGATCCTTTCCTGCTCGAACACGGTGATGCGCTCTACCTTTTCTACGAGGTCTACGACTACGCAACCGGGCTCGGGCATCTCGACGTCGGCCGGGTCGAGGGCGACGACCTCGTGCCGCTCGGAACCGCGTTGAAACGCCCCTATCACCTGTCCTACCCGTTCGTGTTCCACTGGAACGGCGAGATCTGGATGATCCCCGAGACCCATGCCTCAAACCGGCTCGAGCTCTGGCGGGCCACCGATTTTCCGACCGGATGGGAGCTCGCGACCACGGCCTTCGAGGGCGTGTCGCTGGCCGATACGGTGGTGTTCGAGCGCGACGGCCAGTGGTGGCTGTTTACCAACATCTGCCGCGACAGCTTCAACGACTTCGCCGCCGAACTGCATGTCTTCCGGATCGACGGGCCGATGCTGGGCAAGATCGAGCCGCATCCGCTCAATCCGGTGGTGATCGACACCACCACGGCACGGGGCGGCGGACGGGTGTTCGAACAGGGCGGAAAGCTCTATCGCACCAGCCAGGACAATTCGCACGGGCTCTACGGGTTCGGTCTCAACCTGATGGAGATCACCCGGCTCGACGCATCGGGCTATGAGGAGCACAGGGTGCGCCACCTGGTCGGCGATTTCGAAGCGGAAATCATGGCCTGTCACCACCTCGACGCCGCAGCCGGTCGCTTCGTGATCGACGTGCGGCGCCGGGCACTGGGGGCGCCAAGGCGCAAGCGAGGCCGGTAACGTCGCCCGCGGCCCCGGTTTTCGGCCCGGTGGGATCCGGTCGTCGCTGACCGGAGCCGCGCCGCCCTCACCGCTCCTGCGCCGCGCCCGTCGCTCCTGTCGCGCGCTCCGCGCTGCCCCCAGCCCGCCCGTCCGATTGTCCCCCGTTCCTCCAGTCCTGGAGTCCGTTCGTCCGCCAGCCCGCTGGGCTCCAATCCCCAGACGCCCAATCCCCAGACGCCCAATCCCCAGACGCCCAACCCCCAGTCCCCGGTTGCCAGTCCCCCGGTCTTCCAGTCCCCTGGTCCCCTGGTCCCCTAGTTGTGAGCTTTCCACAGGTTGTCCATTCGATCCCGATCGAGTTGGTTGGAGTTACCAGGCGCCAACCATGTTCGGAGGGATCGAATGAACATGCATCAGAATGCCCGGCTGACGCCGAAAGGTCGAGAGCGGCTGGTCGGGCTGATCGAAGCGGGTGCCGCAGTTTCTCACGCCGCCTCGGTCTGCGGCGTCAGCGCAAAGACCGCTGCCAAGTGGCACCGACGGTTCCGGGCCGAAGGGTGCCGGGGGTTGCAGGACCGCCCGTCACGCCCCGTCAGGCTGCGCAATCCGACGCCGCCAGCCGTGTGCGACCGCATTGTCAGCCTGCGGCGGGACCGCCTGACCGGCGCGCATATCGCCGCGAAGACCGGTGTCTCGCCCGCCACCGTCAGCCGGGTGCTGCGCCGGGCGGGCCTCAGCCGCCTGCGCGATCTGGAGCCGGCCGAACCGGTGCACCGCTATGAGCGGGACCACCCGGGGGAGCTGATCCACCTCGATATCAAGCGTCTGGGGCGGTTCGAACAGACCGGCCACAGGATCACCGGCGATCGGCAACAGGGGCAGTCGCGCGGGGCTGGCTGGGAGTATGTGCATGTCTGCATCGACGACGCCTCGCGGCTCTCCGTCACCCGGATCCATCCCGACGAGAAGGCCGTCAGCGCCGTGGCGCATCTGCGCGCCGCGGTGGCCTGGTATGCGTCGGTAGGAGTGACCGTCGCGCAGGTGATGACCGACAATGGAGGTTGTTACCGGTCACGCGCCTTCAAGGCCGCTTGCGCCGACCTCGGTCTGCGCCACATCCGAACCAGACCCTACACACCGAAGACCAACGGCAAAGCGGAAAGGTTCATTCAGACCGCTCTCAGAGAATGGGCCTACGCCCGCGCCTATCAGACCTCGGACCAGCGCGCCGCCGACCTGCCGGTCTGGACCCATCTCTACAATTGGCACCGGCCTCACTCAGCGTTAAAATCCAAACCGCCAATCAGTCGATTGGGATTGCATCGGAACAACCTGTTGAGGTTCCACACCTAGTCCCCTAGTCCCCTAGGGGAGTGGGATTATCGTGCCGAGAAAATACCGCAATATCAAGGAGTTGACTGATACGCGCGTTAACTTCGCGTTAACCGTCCGCCGGGCAGAACGGGCATGCCGGGGCGAGAACAGGGCAAGGTTCGGGCCGCGGCCCGCTCCCGGGCGGTGCCTTCGAAGCCCGCTGCGCGCTACGGCGAAGGCAGGACCAGGTCGCGGCGGCGCAGGAACACGATCATCAGCGCGAGCCAGGCCAGTCCGACCGCGCCGAGGCAGAGCATGAGGCCGATCACCTGGCCCATGGCTTCGAGCGGCGTGGCCGTGGCGAGGATCACGGCCGCCGTGGCCGCGGTCAGAACCAGGCCCGGCATGAAGGTGCGCAGGAAGTCGACGAGGGTCAGGTGCAGCACGCGCACCATCGCCCAGAGTCCCACGATCGCGATCAGAACCGAGCTCGCCAGATGCGCCCAGGAGGCGGGTTCGGCGCCGTGGCGGGCGAAGATCATCAAGAGCAGCAGCAGGCTGCCGGCCCCGAACAGGCGGATGTAGAACTGGGTGCGGGCGTGGCCGGTCGTCATCATCGTCGGCTCGAGCAGGCCTGCGAAAAACTGGATGGCGTGCGAAACGGTGAGGATCACCACCACGCCCGCGGCCGGCAGCCAGGTCTCGTCGAGCACCGTCACCACCAGAGGTTCGGCCAACAGCGCAACGGTCGCGCTGAGCGGCCAGAGGATGGCGGCGGCCAGCGCCATGTTCTCGATCCAGGCCCGGCGCAACGCGCCGATCCCGTCTTCGTCCTTCTCGATCCGGGTGAACCGCGACCAGGTGAGAATCCCGAGCGGCTGGAGCACGAGGTCGGAGGCGGTGATCGAGATCCGGGCGCCGCCCCGGTAGGCGCCGACCATCGCCGGGTTGGCGAAGGCGCCGAGGATGATGTCGGTGCCGTACATCTGGAAATTGTGCACGATCGAGGTGCCCCAGAGCGGCACGGCGGTCCTGGCAGACTCCCGGGCGGTATCGCGGCGCAGGCCGAGCCGGGGCAGGCGGCGCACCAGCCCGCCGGTGAGACCGAGGCCGACGATGATCGAGACGTAACGCGGAACGATCAGGGCGGCGATCTGGTAGCCCATCTGCAGCATCACGACGGCCACGACCAGGGCGACGGCCTCGGCGACGAGCACGTAGAGGCTCGCCGCGCGCACCCGCTTCTCGCGCACCAGCTGCGCCTCCCACCAGGCCGAGGGGGTGATGAGCAGGGGGATCGGCGCGATGGCGAGTAGCGCCGTGCCCTGGGCCGTGGCGAGCCCGCCCGCGACGAGTCCGAACAGCGCGATGGTGAGGGCGCTGGCCGCGCCGACGCCGGTGTTGAGCCAGTAGATGGTATCGCGGTCGCGTTCGAAATTCTTCGTGCGCAGCAGCGCCTGGTAGAATCCGGTGAACACGAAAGTGTTGCCGATCACCGCACCGGCCCAGGCCAGCGCGTAGGTGCCGAAGATGTCGAGTTCGAGATAGCGCGAGGCGACGGCGACCGAGACGAACGAGATGACCTGCCCGAGGATTCGGGAGGTCACACCGACGACATAGGGCTCCTTGAGGCTCTTCAACATGCCGGACATGCGGTCCTTGTTCTGCTCGCCGCGCTCGTGACCGCCTTGTGGGATCTGCGGCGCCGGCACGGATACCTGGTGTCGCCGGCCCCTGGCCATCGGTTCCGAAACGGAAACGGATTGTTTCCGCACTGTGCATCCGACGATTCACCAAGCGCCGGTCCCGGGGTCGTGCTACGACGGGATCGTGTCCATTTCAAGCTAGCACCATGACAAGTTCCGGCCTCGCGATTCGCGTCATCAGCCTCAGAGAGAGCGCCGAACGCCGCACATTGGTGCAGGCGAACCTTGACGGCTGTCCGGTGGCCTGGGCCTTTCTCGATGCCAGCGAGCCCGGCGACCCCGGCGGCCTCGACAATGTTCCGGCCGACCAGGAAGCGCAATTCGGACGGGCGCTGACCGACGGCGAAGTTGCCTGTTTCCAGAGCCACGCCCGCGCGCTGGACTGCTTCGATGCCGATCCGGGCCTGCAATGGCTCATCGTTCTCGAAGACGATGTGTGGCTCGATACCCGGTACCCGTTCGAAGAGTTGGCCGCGTGGCTGGAGGTGAAAACCATCGGCTTTCTGAGGCTCTACGCGCGCGAATGGCGGCGTGCCTTTCCGCGGTTCCGGTTCGGCGAGCGCCAGATTCTCTACCTCACCACCGATCCGTTCGGTGCCCAGGGCTACATGATCTCGCGCGCCGCCGCCGCCCGGTTCCGCGCGCGGCTGCACCGGGTCGAACGGCCGATCGACGATGAGCTGGGCCGGTTCTGGGAAAACGGGCTCGACAACCACCTGTTGTTTCCCTTCCCGATCATCGAACGGCATATCCCTTCGACGCTGATCGCCGAGCGCGAAATCGCGGTGCAGGACCGACGCCGCCGGCTTCCGGGTCGTTTCTGGGTCCGGGCAAGAGATTCCCTGTTCAAACGGGCCTATCTCGCCTGGCGGCTCTCGCCCCTGACCGCCGACCGCATCCGGCCGCGCCGGCGATAGCGCCAACTTGCCCGGGCCGGGCGCCCGCGCCGCACCCCGATACGCCCAACCGCGGCATCCGGCGGAACCGTTGCGTCGCCTGCACGGTCGGGACGCAACCGATAAGGGCGCTACCCCTGCCGATCTGCGGGTGTCGGAGAAAACCCGTGAACGCCCAGCACCTCCGCCATGCCGCGCCGGAAGGCGGCTTCGTCGAAGCGCCGGGCGTGGCGGGCAAGGGCCTGCGGGTCGAGCCGGTCGAGCTTTTCCGCTTCGAAGATCTCCACCGCCTCGACGATCGCGGCAACGCTCTGCTCGTGGAACAGAATCCCGGTCTCGCGGTCGATCACGGTGTCCAGCGCGCCGCCGCGGCCATAGGCAATGACCGGTCGCCCGGCCGCCATGGCTTCGACCGGGACGAGGCCGAAATCCTCCTCGCCGGGGAAGATCAGCGCCTTGGCCGTGGCCATGTATCGGCGCATCTCGTCGAACGGGCGTTTGCCGAGGAGGTGGACGCTGTCGCCGGCGTTCGCCGCCAGCTTCTTCGCCGCCGCGGCCGGCCCGCCGATGATATAGAGCGTCTTGCCCATCCGGTTGAAGGCCTCGATCGCCAGATCGGCCCGCTTGTAGGGCGCCAGCTCGCCGACCCAGAGATAGAAGTCGCCGCGCTCCTCGGGTGCGACCGGTGCGAAGTCTTCGACCGGCACCGGCGGATGCACCACGACCGCGTCGCGGCGCCAGTATTTCTCGATCCGCGCCGCCACATGGGTGGAATTGGCGACAAAGGTATCGACCCGCGCGGCGCTGGTCACGTCCCAGCCCCTCAGCCGGTGGGCGAGATGCGGCAACATCGCCCGCGACACCAGCCCGGCGCTGTCGCGGTAGACGTGGTACTGGTCCCACAGATAGCGCATCGGCGAATGGCAGTAGCAGATATGCGGCGCGTCCGGCGGCGCGATCACGCCCTTCGCCGGACCGGATTCACTCGACAGCACGAGGTCGTAGCCGGTGAGGTCGATCTCCTCGAGCGCGCGCGGCATCAACGGCAGGTATTTCTGGTAGAGCTTTGTCGCGAAGGGCAGCCGGCCGACCGAGGTGGTGGTGACCTTCTTCGACCGGATCAATGCGCTGACCGAGCTCGGGTCATAGGCATGGGTGAAAATGTCGGCTTGCGGAAACAGCCGCAGCAGCGCTTCCAGCACCTTCTCGCCGCCACGCATGCCGACCAGCCAGTAATGGATGATCGCGACCCGCGGCATATCCCGCCTACGAAGACTGTGCCGCGCGATCTCTGGCGCGGCACCGGATTGGATATTCATCGCGCCCCCGTCCTCGCTACTTCGCGTAGGCCCCATAACTGCCCCCGTAGGCATTCTCGGTAAACTTCGGGTCGGCGCGGTTCAACACGATCCCGGCCACCCCGAGGCGCATCGCCGACAGGGCCTCCAGGCCTTCCGCCACCGCCTGGCGCGGCGTCGAATCCCAGCGCACGACGTAGACGATGCTGTCGGCGACCCGCGCCAGCACCAGCCCGTCGGCCACTTCGAGCAGCGGCGGGCTGTCGATGATGACGACATCGTAGACCGCCTTGAGCTCGTCCATCATCGGTTTGAGCCAATCGACATTGAGCTCGTCGGCGGCTTCGACGCTGTGGTTTGCGGTCGGCAGCACATTGATGCCGAGTTCGTCGTCGGTCAGGATCGCCTCGTCCAGCGCGCAGCGTTCGAGCACGAAATCGGCGAGGTCATACTCGGGCTTCCAGCCGAAATTCTTCACCAGGGTCGAGCAGCGCAGGTCGGCGTCGACCACAACGACCTCCTTGCCGGCGAGCACCGCCATTTCCGCGAGCGCCATCGCCACCATCGACTTGCCCTCGCCGGGGCGCGACGAGGCGACCATGATGACCTGCTTGTCAAACCCGCCGCGGCGCATCAGCAGCACGGTCTTGAGCTGACGCATCCGCTCGCCGAAGACGCTGTTCGACTTGCCGCGCAGGTTGGCGATGATCCGGCGCATGTCGCGGCCGCGCATCCGCGGCAGGGTGGCCAGCACCCGGTGGCCGGTCTGGGCCTCGATCTCGCGCCGGGTCCGGTAGGTCGAGCGCGTCATCTCCATGATGACGGCGATGACGATCGCAAGCGTCAGGCCGAGCAGGCCGCCGAAAGCGCCCAGAAGTTTCGGGCGCGGCGCGGTCGGCGCCTCGGGGACCGGGGCGCGGTCGATCACGCGGGCTTCGGGAAGCTGCAGCTTGTCCTGGCCGGTGGCGGAGCTGAGCCGTGCCAGCAGGGTTTCGTAATACTGCCGCGCCGCGGCGGCTTCGAGCTCGCGCTGGCGCAGCTCGACGGTGTTGCCCGAGATCCCGGCAAGCTGGTCTTCGAGCCGCTGCACCGAGGCCGCGAGCGAGGCCACCCGCGACTGCGCCACCGCGACGTCGTTGGCGCGCAGGTCGATCACCCGCCGGGCTTCGGTTTCAAGCAGGACGTCGATGCCGGCGAGCTGGTCGCGGAGCCTCACCCGTTGCGGATGATCGGCATCGTAGCTGCGCGCCCATTCGTCGTCCTTGCGCTGGGCTTCCAGCCGGTCGGTGAGCAGGCTTTCGAGCATCGGCGAGGTCACCGCCATCGCCAGACCTTGCGACCCCTGGCTGGCGAGGATCGCTTCGAGCTGGTCGTAGGTCGCCTGTGCGGCCGCCAGCCCGGCCTGGGCCACCGCCAGTTCGCTGGTCAGGTTGCCGAGCTGCTGGTTGGCATTGTCGTAGCTCGCCCCCTCGGTCTCGAGGCTGTCGGCCCGTGCGGCCGCCAGCGCGGTCTCGGTGCGCTGAACCTCGGTCTGCGCTTCCGCCACGAGCTCCTGGATCCAGATCGTGGCCTGGCGCACGTGTTCGCGCCGGTTGGCCAGTTCCTGGGCAATGTAGGTGTCGGCAATGCCGTTGGCGACGGTTGCGACAAGCTCGGCGTCGTTGCCGTCGAAGCGGATCACCACCACGAAGCTCTCGGCCTCGCGCTGGATCCTCAGGTTGTCGCGGATCTGGTCGATCAGCGAGGCGATCCGGTTCTCGCGGCTGGAATCGGTCCGCGGCTGCTCATAATAGAGGCTTTCGAACCGGTTGAGACCGACGTCGTCGATCAGATCGCCCAGCAGCGAGCTCGACCGCATCACCGACATTTCCGAAAAGATCTCGGGCTCGGTCACCTCGACGCTCGACACCACGGCGTCGGTCTGGCTCACCTGCACGTTGCGCGGCGCCAGGATGACCTTGGCGTAGGCGGTATAGGTCGGCTCGGACAGGCTGGCGCTGAAATAGGCGACCGCCGCGCAGCCGAACACCAGGCCGAGGATCAGCAGGCGGCGCCGCAAGATCGCGCGCAGGAGCCCGCGCACATCGACGCGGTCGGCGTCGGCCGAATGCGTCGTCACGCGGGTTGGAATGGGCGTGTGCACATCCATCCTGGACACTCAGTTCCCTCCTTGCGCCGTGGCGCATCCGAAACGGGTTGTGGTGACGGGGCGGCCGCCAGACGCGGCCTGTTCCGGCGCCCGTCCTGGCGCCCCGGTGCGGCCTCGACCGGGCGTCAGACAGCGCCCTTTTTGACCCGACCCCTTGCGCGCCGCCAAACCCGCGGCGATGACCTTACTCGCGTACACCCGACATCCCAAACCCGTTCCCCTCCCTCAGATGCGGTGGTTTTTTACGTTCTGTCAATCATTTGTGGTTTTTCGGCCGATTTCGGGCGCGGCCCGGAAACAATGCCGAAGGTGTGGAATCAACTGGCGTAATGACGGCAACATTGTGTCACGATCATGGCACCCGCCCGACCCGGGCCGGGCCGGGCGATTCCATTGTCGCGGCCCGCGACAACCCGGTTGCGGCCCCCGCGAGCGCGAAGATGAACAACCCCAGATCGGGTGTCGAATGGGTCAGGATCGCCGACGACAGCATCGCGAATACACCGGCCTTGGCGGCGCGCACCGCGGCGTGGCGGTCGTCGCCGGGGGGGCCTGCGGGGCTCAGCATGAACGCGGTCAGGAAGGCCACGAACAGAGCCGTGCCGAGCGCGCCGATCGAGCCGAGGCAGGCGATCAGCCAGTTCGAGGCGCGCACCGATCCGAGCCCGGCGCCGAGCCCCCAGGTGTCGGTGAAATTGGTCAGCGCCTGGGTGTTCCAGCTCATCCGTTCGACACCGGAATCCGACTCCATCTTGTCGAACAGGATGTCGTCGAAAAAGGCCGTGACCGGCTCGACCATCTGGTAGCTCGCCGTCGCCCCGACGGCCGCCAGCCAGAGCAGCATCGCCCCCGCCACCGTCACCGCCACCGACCGGCGCTCCGCTTCGGGGCCGAGGAAGCGAAAGAAGTTGAACAGCGCGAAGCCGATCAGGAACACGATCAGCGACAGATAGGCCGACGACGAGGTCGAGCGCAGCACCGCGATGGTCGCCATCGCCAGCATCCAGGGCGCGGCGCGCGACCGGTGTTGGCTCAACCAGTACTGCAACCAGAAGCCGAACAGGCCGAGCGAGAAAAAGCCGAAGCTCGAGGCTTCCGGGAAGCCGCCGATCATCCGCTTGACCCCGGCCATCGTGTCGGTGACGCGGATCGTGTAATTGGCGGTGCGGATGAATTCGAGGAGCTTTTCGGTGCCGCTGGCAAAGGTGAGCACGTCGATCCATCCGAGGATGAAATGCACCGACGTTGCGATGATCATCGCGACGATGAGCGAGCCCGCGTTCGCCGTGCGACGAAATGCGGTGGCGAGGCCGACGAAGACGAGATAGCCCAGCACCAGCCGGAACAGCTGGGTGATGTTGCCGGCGGACGGGCCCAGCGGATTGCGCACGATGGTGGTGCGGCTCTCGTCGCGCGCGATGCTGAAGACCTCGGTGAGGCCTTCGAAGAAGCGCGGCGCAAAGATCGCCGAGAAGGCCGAGACCAGGATCACCAGGGTCAGGAAAAACCCGGGCTGCCAGGGCCGGACGGTGCCGATCAGGCTGGCGCCGGCGCCGGGGGTGAGCAGCAGGATGACGAACATCGCCACCGCCGCGAGATCGGCCACGACGATCGAGGCGCCGCCGAGCGCGGGCAGGTTGAACGCCGCCGCGGCGCCGAAGGGCAGGAGCGCAAAAAACACCCAGGCCCCCCGGCGCGCGCCGAGGACCAGGAGAATGACAATCGCCACGAGGGCGATCGGGGTGCTGGGAACGAACTGCAAACCGGACCCTTCCGAGATGTTGCCCCTACCTGCCGCAAACCGGTGCGGCTGTGAAGCCCGCTTGCGAAAGCGGCCCGGCTCGGGCAGTCTCCGCCCGGTGTCGGGTCCCGGGGTCATCATGCGTCTGTTTCAGGTCATCTCAGTGGTTCTGAGCGCGGCGGCGGCGATGTCGGGCGCCGCTGCAGACCCCGCTCGGGCACCGGCGTTGCAGGCGGCGTCGAATTTCGGCCAGACCTGGAACCCGGTAGTGTTCGAGGCCGCCCGCGCCGAGGGGATGACCGCCTTGCGCGACGAGATCCACTGGGATTTCGCCGAGCGCGACGGCGCCTATGTCTTCGATCACGAGATCCTGACCTACCCCGAGCGGATGGCCGCGGCGGGCATGACGCTCACCCTGATTGCCATCGGCGAGCACCCTGACCACGACAATGCCGCAACCCCCTACACCGGCCCCGCGCTGGCGGCCTTCGCCGCTTTCTTCGCCGAGGTGGTGCGGCGCTTCCCGGCGGTGACGGCGGTCGAGGTGGGCAACGAGATGAACAGCGAGAGCTTCACCGCGGGCCCTGCGCGCGAGGCCGATATCGACGGGCGGGCGGGCTATTACGCGGCGCTCCTGAAGGCGACCTCCGCCGCCGTGCGGGACGCGCGCCCCGAGGTGCGGATCATCGGCGGTGCCGCCCATTCGATCCCGCTCGCCTGGTTCGACGCGCTGTCGCAGGACGGGGCGGGCGCGGACATGGCGTCGGTCGCGCTGCATCCCTATACCACGCCGCCCGAACAATTCCGCCGCCAGGTCGCGCTGCTGCGCGCGGTGCCCGGGTTCGAGACCCTGCCCATCGAAGTGACCGAGATCGGTACGGTCGACCCCGCCGACGCCCCGGCGCTGCTGATGAAGACCTATTGCCAGACGGCACTGGCAGGCACGACAAACGTCACCTGGTACCCGCTCAGCCCCCGCGGCGACGGCTTCGTTCCGCTCCTGGAGGATGACGGGTCGGTCACCGGGGTCGGGCGCACCTGGCAGATGATCCAGCGCGAGCTGGAAGGGCTCCCGGTGGTCGACGCCGCGCCGGACCGCTTCACCTATGCCTGCCTGTTCGGCGCGCGGGCCCTGGTGATCTGGGGGGCGCCGCGCGATCTGATGCTCGACGATCCGGCCCTCACCGTGCGCGATCTCGCCGGGCAGGAGGTTGCCCGGCCACGGCTCAGCCGCGAGGCGCCCCTTGTCGTGGTCTCCGACGCGGCGGCCCCGCGCATCGGCGACACTGTCCGTCTCGGCCCGCAACAGGTCGTGGCCGACAGCTTCGACCTCTTCGCCTATCCCGGCGGAGAGGACGGGTTTCGCCGGTTCGCCCGGGTCGACGGCGAGGTGGTGCCCTTCGTGCTTGGCCCGGGGCAGCAGACCGGCGGCGTGCCCTGGACACCTTACCTCACCACCGAGCGCGACGGCTCGCTGCGGATGGATGCGACCTTCCTGATGCCCTCGATGTGGGACGGTGTGCCGGCCGAGATCGTCCATGCCTTCACCGCGCCGGGGACGATGACGCTTGCCGTCGAGGCCGAGGTCGTGCCGACAGCGGAAAGCTCCGACGGGGTTGCGGTTTCGCTTCGGCTCAATGACCGGCCACTTGCCGGGACGATCGTCAGGGGGCAGGCAGGCGTGACGCTGCCGAACGTCGACCTCGCTCCCGGCGACGTGCTGGAAATCGTCGTCGGGCCCGGTGATGCGCCGAACGGCGACACCAGCGACTATCGGTTCACACTTCGGCGCACCGAGTAGGGCGCTACGGTTTCCGGCACCTTCACGCCCCGGTTTTCCACCGGGCGGGGGCCCGCGCCAAAGACCCCCCGGTTTCCTAGGAAACCGGCCCCCATGAACGCTTGATAAGCATTTTATTTCAATGACTTGACAACGCCTGCCCGGCAATATTTCGTTAACGTCTTGTACCATCGGTCTCATGGGCTCCGGGTCGGCCGCGGCCCCGCCGTGCGCCGAGCCGACGTAGCGGAACGGATCCCGCGGCAACGGGCCGGCCGGGCCGCAGGGGCACGGCTGGCGCCACGATCTGTCCGCGCCACCCGACCGCGCGGCAACACCCTGTTGCCGGATTTTGACTGGCCCTCGCGCGGCTTTTGCGCGATCTCTGTCCACGACCCGAGACAGGGGCCACGGGCGAGGGGGACCGGATGAACAAACGCCGCATCGTTGTCGTGAACGACGATTCCGTCGCGCGCGGCGGCACGGCCGTGTTGGCGGTGATGTCGGCCAAGGCGCTGGCCGACCGTGGGCACGAGGTGATCTGGCTCTGTGGCGACGCCGGTGCGAACCCGGAGCTGGTCGCGCATGGCATCGAGATTGTCGCGCTCGGCGCGCGCCCGCTGCTCGAGCTGCCCGCCAGGCGCGCCCTGGTCGACGGGGTTCACAACCGCGCGGCGCAGCAGCGGGTTGCCGATTTCGTGGCCCGGCGCGACACGTCCGACACGGTCTATCATGTCCACAGTTGGGCGCAGATCTTCTCGCCGGCGATCTTCCCGGCGCTGAAGCCGGTTTCGCGGCGCACGCTGCTGCATGCCCACGACATGTTCCTCGCCTGTCCGAACGGCGTCTACATGGATTACCAGAAGAACCGGCCCTGCGCGCGGGTTCCCAATTCGCTGGCCTGCATCGCCACCCATTGCGACAAGCGCAGCTACGCCCAGAAGCTCTGGCGCGTGGTGCGCGAGGCCAGGGTGCATGGCGCGCTCGGCAGTCTCGAGCCCTGGGGCGGCATCGTTGCGATCCACCCGGGGATGACGGAGAAGCTGGCGCGCGCCGGATACCGCGAAGACCGCCTGTTCACGGTGCGCAATCCGGTCGTTCCGTTCACGCCCGAACGCATTCGGGCCGAAGACAACGCCGCCCTTCTCTACGTCGGCCGGCTGGAGGCCGACAAGGGCGTCGGCGAGGTCGCGGCGGCGGCGGATCGCGCGCAGGTGCCGCTCATCCTCGTCGGTGAGGGACCGATGCGCGCCGAGCTCGAAGCGCGCTACCCGCAGGCAACCCTTGCGGGCTGGGTCGACAAGGCCGGGATCGGCGCATACGCGGCCCGGGCCCGGGCCCTGGTCATGCCCTCGCGCCATCCCGAACCGTTTGCGCTGGTGATCGCCGAAGCGGCGGCCAGCGGGTTGCCGGTGCTCGCCTCCGACACCGCGGCCATGGCCGGCGAGGTCGAAACGGCCGGGCTCGGCTTTGCCTTCGACGTGTTCGATCCCGCGAGCTTCGACGCGGCGATCGCCCGGATCATGAACCTGTCCGCGGCCGAGGTTCGCGCGATGAGCGCGCGCGGTCATTCCGGCGATGCCGCCCTTGGCAACACGCCCGACGGCTGGATCGACGGGCTCGAGGCGCAATACGCCCGCGTCCTGACCGAAGCCGGGGCGTGACGGACGGGGCGTGACGGACGGGGCGTGACGGACGGGGCCTGACGGACGGGGCGTGACGGACGGGGCCTGACGGTCGGGGCGCGACGGTAGGGGCCTGCCGGCCGGCGTCAGAGGTCGAGGATCCGACCGGGCGAAATCCGCCCGCGCAGGAGGTCGGTCACGGCCAGCATGTTGCCTCTCAGCCGGCCGCGGAAATCGGCATAGGCCGGCGGCCGGACCGAGTGCATCAGGTTGGAGAGCGTGTTGCGCGATGTCATTTCGAGCATATGGCCGATGGTCATCGACCCCTTGCGCCACAAATAGACCGGGTTGGCGATCTGCGAGTAGCCGAGCTTCAACCCCGGGGTCCGCCCGGTCTTGGTCCCGAGATGAACCCCGCGCATGGTCCCGGATTTCACCAGCTTGCCGTAGCGCGCCAGGCGACGCGAGAAATCGACGTCTTCCAGCCAGGAATAGAGCGGCAGGTCTTCATCGAACCACAGCTCGTAGGCGGCCACGACCGACACCCGAAACGCGAAATTGCAGCCATAGCCCGAATGGGTGGGGCTGATGGTGGTCGGCAAGCTGTCGACATTGCGTTGTGCCAGAAGCTCGCGGCCCTCGGCATGCGTGTATCCGGGGCCACGGATGCCGTCGGCCAGCACCGTCCCGGTGGCCAGAGCCACCTCCGGGTCGTCCTGAAAGATCTCCAGGGTCTTGCGCAGGTAATCCGGTGCCATCAGAAAATCGTCGTCGAGCATCAACACGATATCGGCGGGGTTGAGTTCTTCGAACACGCGGTTGCGTTGGGCGGTGGCGCCCTTGCGCCCCAACACCACCCGCACCGGGAAGGGCAGCGCCCCGAGGTCGAGGTCGCCGATGTCGTCCGGCTGGGCGAGGCTCAGGATCAGAAGGTCGGGCAGCCGGTCCTGATGCGCGATCCAGCGCACGGTGTCGGGCAGGATCGCCGCGCGGCCGGTCGACGGGATCGCCACCACCAGACGGAAACCGCCGACCGGCTCGGGCAATCCGCGCACGATCGGCCCCGCAGGACCGAGGTTGGACCGGTTCCGGTCTGGCAGGTCACTGGCCCGGCCAGTCCAATCCGCTTCCTTGACGTGGTTGGTCATGTCGTGTCGCTCTTGGCAGGCACCCGAAAACCGGGTTCAGCTCGCACCCTTTTGTGTCAGAACCACGGCAACTGTCTGAAACACAATACGAAAATCATCGATCAGCGTTGCGTTGCGGACATAGTCGACATCCAGCGCGACCCGGTGGTCATAGCTCGTCAGGTTGCGCCCACCGACCTGCCAGGCGCCGGTGATGCCGGGGCGCACCGCGCAATAGTCGGCGTAGTGCACACCGTATCTGACGGCCTCGTCCTTGATGATCGGGCGCGGGCCGACGATCGACATGTCGCCCTTCAGCACGTTCCAGAATTGCGGCAATTCGTCGAGCGAGGTCTTGCGCAGAAACCTGCCGACCGGGTGAATGCGCGGGTCGTTGGCGAGTTTCTGATCGCGGGCCCATTCGGCCCGGGCGACCGGATCGGTCTCGAGCAGCTGCGCGAGCACGTCGGCGCTGTCGATCCGCATCGAACGGAACTTGATGCAGTCGAACGACCTGCCGCTCTGTCCAATGCGCTTGTGCTTGTAGAACACCGGTCCGGGCTCGCCGATCCGGATCGCGATCGCGATCAGCGCCATGACCGGCGCCAGCGTCACCAACGCGAAAGCCGCAAACAGTTTGTCGAACAGAAGTTTACCAACCGGAATCCGTTGAACCCTGACGCTCCGGACCGGTCGGACGGCACGCACAGCTTCCACGGTCGGGAGCGGTCCCGCTTCAAACGTCATCGTTGATCCCCCTTAACACACCACACCACGCGCAATTTAGCCGTCTTCTCGCCCCGTGTCTGCCACATCGATGCCCTAATTCCGCCAAATTCGCAGAAAGGATTTGTTCATACTCCTTTCCCGATTACAATTCCCCGCTTTCTGTTTGATTGTTGAAAGAGAAGCAACAATCGCCAACATCCGATGAGCCGAAAAATGAGCTGTCGACCCGATCTGGGCGGCTTTCGGGGTGATTCGGTCCGGGCGTGACAGGACCTGATTCGGCCGGCCGCGGCGCTGGCCGGGGTCACCGGTCGGGGCAAGACCGCGGTGGCCGCCGGATCGGGGAGCGGCGCGGCCGTCCCGGTTCGCGCCAGGCCCGACTGGCAGTCCGCGTGTTTCGGCGCGGTCCGGCGCGACCGGTCGGGTGAGCGCTCGGCATCCGCAGCCGCGCGCCAGGGCACTGCGCGACGCAGGGCACACCACCGGGGGG
>SWCD01024285.1_pt1 | contig 90066 bp, 79 predicted proteins | sample 4693011 | NCBI WGS metagenome assembly SWCD01 (sample SAMN10267278, study PRJNA491770) | bioreactor metagenome | isolation source: DHS bioreactor inoculated with marine | place: Japan: Omine Ridge, Nankai Trough | reverse complement strand
TCCACGACTGCTGGCAGCGATGGAAGATTAACACTCCCAAAGCTATTTCTTTTTAACCCGACTGGCTATTATTCGCTTGCGTTTTTCCTGTGGATTCTCTGCCGGCTTCTTCCGTTCTCTAAACGGATTATCACTGGTCTTAAACTCAATCATCACCGGTGTTCCCTGCAATTTGAGTGCAGTACGGAAATAATTTTCCAAATAACGTCGATAGCTGTTTGGCGTCGCTTCTGTCTGATTACCATGGATAATGATACGGGGAGGATTTTTACCGCCTAAATGGGCATAACGGTATTTAATCCGGCGTCCGTTAACCAATGGTGGTTGATGATCGGCAACAGCCTCTTCCAATACTCTGGTTAATTGTGGCGTAGGAATTTTAGCTAAGGCAGAGCCATACGCAGTTTTTACAGATTTAAGTAATAAGCCAACACCACTGCCATGCAAAGCCGAAATGAAATGCGTCTTGGCAAAACTCAAAAACGGCAAACGACGCTCAATATTGGTTGCAACCCATTCACGTTCCTGTTTCTCCAGACCATCCCATTTATTGACTGCGATAACCACAGCGCGGCCACTTTCGATAATCAGCCCAGCCAGATGAAGATCCTGATCCACAACACCCTGGTGCGCATCTAATACTAACAAAACCACATTAGCCGCCTCGATGGCTTGCAGGGTTTTTACAATGCTGAATTTCTCCAGCGCTTCGGAGACCTTGGAACGGCGTCTGACACCTGCTGTATCGATTAGGATGTAGTTCGTGCCATCCTTTTCAAATGGAATATAGATACTATCCCGGGTAGTGCCCGGTTCATCAAAAGCCACAACACGGTCTTCGCCGAGCAGACGATTGACCAGCGTTGATTTACCTACATTTGGTCTACCCACAACGGCGAGACGAATATCACCTGACGTATCTTCTTCTTTTTCATCTTCTTCAGATTCAACAATACGAATAGCGGGTAAATCACGCATAAGGGTATTCATTAAATTACTGATGCCACGTCCCTGAGTCGCAGAAATGACTTCCGGTTCACCCAGCCCAAGCCGATAAAAATCTGCTGCCGCCAGCTCTTTTTGCTCGCTTTCAGTTTTATTGATAACCAGTAAAACCGGCTTACCAACATTGCGTAACTGTTTTGCTATCAATTCATCAGCGGGGACAACACCGGTTTTGCCATCAACTACAAATAGAATCAGATCGGCTTCCATAATCGCCAGTTCAGCCTGTTTGCGCATCAGGTCTGACATATCGTCACCCTGTACGGTCAAACCACCTGTATCGATAAGAATGAATTCCGCTTCATCATGACGCGCATTGCCGTATATCCGATCACGGGTCAAACCGGCATGATCTGCTACCAACGCATTGCGCGTCTTGGTCAGACGATTAAATAACGTGGATTTGCCAACATTCGGCCGCCCAACAAGAGCAATAACAGGTTTCACAGTTAGGGGATCCGAATGGCGGAAAGCTTGCCGCCTGTAGTCATGACGTAAAGCACACCATCACGAACGATGGGTTGGCTGCGAATAGGATCTTTATCCAGTCTTTGACGAGCAACAAAACGACCATCGGAACGTGCCACCCAGTGTAAATAACCTTCAAAGTCACCTACCACCACATATTCACCGGCAATGACTGGCGCGGTAATGTTTCGTCTTAGCAATAATGTCTGACGCCATAAAGAATCACCAGATCCGTCAGCGATTGACCATAGATAACTTTGATCATCACTCACATAAACAGCATCCGTTGACGCTACCGCAATACCGGTTGCAGAGGACATTTCTCGGTCCCATAGGGTTTGTCCGGTATCCGTATCCATTACTGCTAAATTACCCTGAAAAGCGACAACATAAATCATACCGTTTTGGATCACCGGGTCGGCATCGATATCGACCAATCGCTCTAACTCAGTACGACCACTTGGCACAGCGACACTTTTTTCCCAGATAACTTTGCCATCATTGAGAGAGAGTGCAACTAACTTACCATTATCATATCCAGCAAAAACTGTTTGTCCGTCAATCACAGGAGCGCTAACACCACGAAGACTCAAAAGTGGTACGGCGCGTTGATAATTCCACAGAATATTGCCGCTGCTTGCTGAAATCGCTGTTAAACGACCATCTGCTGTTCTCACAACAACGCTATCGCCACCGACTTTTGCCGGTGCAAGGACTTCACTGCTGAGACGCTGACGCCAGAGTTCATCACCGGTGCTGTCATCCAAAGCGACTACTTCCCCACTCTGAGAACCAACAACGATCAGACCTTCTCCGCCACCAACACCCGACGCAACAGGCATATCTAATTTGCTGCGCCATTCACGTCGGCCATTTTCAATATTATGGCTGCGAACATCTCCTTCATGATCCACGGTGACAATGGAGTCACCTTGAATCCAGGGCGCAAGATTTGAATACTCTGATCCAGCACCATCACCAGTACCCGTTGACCAGAGAGTTTTGGGTTCGAACTCTACTTGAAATTCAGTAAGTTCAGTTGGCGGAGCTTCGTAACTGTCAGCCGCAAAGAATTCTTTTACTGTTCCACAACCAGCAAGCGCCATCAGAGCAAAGCCAACAACGGTATTTCGGATTACATTAGCTTTCATTAATAACGGCCACATCATCACGCTTCATTTCCAGGAGAGTTTTACGAGGGTCATCAGCATCCATACTTGAAATAGATTCGACATAAGCTTCATAGGCTTCTGTTTTATTTTCCTGTGCAAGATAAATATCACCTTTGAGTTCAGCAAATAAAGAAACAAATCCTTCAGAAACAGTTTGTTGGGTCAATTCCAAAGCTTTTGCGTATTCGGCCTGATCAACCAATACACGAGCCATACGTAATCTGGCCAAATCTTTCTGGGCGTTCAGTTTTGCCTGATCAACAGTCCACTGTAAATATTCCAATGCCGCTACAGTTTGGTCATTGCGCACTTGTTCAGCAGCCAGCTCCAGCGAAGCAAATGCAGCATATGGAGTAGCAGAATGTGTTTGCATGAGTTCCTGGGTCAAGTCTTCAGCAGCTGTTAAATCAGCATTACTGATGTTCATCTGAACTTGTTGGTACATTGCTGCAGCCTGCTCAGTCTTGGCTTGTTGAAAATTAATCCAATAACGACCACCAAAAATTATTGCACCACCTAAAACCACACCGGTTACTACTGAACGGCCGTTTTCCCGCCACCAATTCTTTATCGCTTCGCCTTTTTCATCATCCGATGCGTAGATATCCATCGTTTTCTCCTTGCTTACAGCAATTTAAGGATAGTTAAGCCATCACTTTTTCGTAAGTGAATTAAAGTGCCAGATTATACGTGTTTATCCGCTGATTGTGCTAACCATGGCAGCACCAGCCAATCGCACCATATAAGTGCCATTAAATATAAAATCGCACCATAACAGTTCAATTTATAAGAATTCACTGAATAGCAAAAACTCTAGATGCTTGTTTTATATGATTTTGTCTAAATTGGTGCAAGTCTTGCTATTTTGGTGCTTGCTCAACACTAATTATAAGGAAAACTAATTGTGCAAAACGCAAGCGACGTACTTTTTATATTAATAGGCGCCATTATGGTGCTTGCCATGCATGCTGGCTTCGCCTTTCTTGAAGTCGGTACCGTAAGGAAAAAAAATCAGGTTAATGCTTTGGTCAAAATTATCACTGACTTTGGCGTTTCCACTATTGCTTACTTTTTTATCGGCTATGGAATTGCTTATGGTTTGAATTTTTTTGAACCTTCGCCATTACTCACCGAAAACAATGGCTATGCCTTAGTGAAATTTTTCTTTTTATTAACATTTGCCGCAGCAATACCTGCCATTGTCTCCGGTGGTATCGCCGAACGGGCAAAATTCAATCCTCAATTGATTGCCACATTTTTGATTGCAGGCTTTGTCTATCCAGTATTTGAAGGCATCAGCTGGAATGGCTTATTTGGTATTCAGAATTGGCTGGAAAATCAATTTGGCGCGGCGTTTCACGACTTTGCCGGTTCTATCGTAGTTCATGCTGTTGGTGGATGGATAGCCTTGGCAGCCGTTCTGTTGCTAGGTCCAAGACACGGACGTTATGGCAAGCAAGGCGAAATATATGCTCACCCACCATCAAATATTCCTTTTCTGGCGCTAGGCGCATGGATCCTGACCGTAGGCTGGTTTGGTTTTAATGTAATGTCGGCTCAGGAAGTTGAAGGCATCAGCGGGCTGGTAGCCATTAACTCATTAATGGCGATGGTTGGAGGTACTCTGGCAGCCTGTTTTATTGGTCGTAATGACCCAGGGTTTGTCCATAATGGTCCACTTGCCGGTTTAGTGGCAATTTGTGCTGGCTCAGACATCATGCACCCCCTTGGTGCATTGGTAACAGGTTCGCTTGCCGGAGCTATTTTTGTCATCACTTTTACTCTGGCACAGAATAAATGGAAAATTGATGACGTTTTAGGTGTATGGCCACTTCATGGGTTATGTGGCGTATGGGGGGCTATTGCTGCCGGTATTTTCGGAAAGGTCGCCCTGGGTGGAATGGGCGGGGTCAGCCTGGCTTCTCAGTTTATCGGAGCGGCCATTGGTGTAGGTATTGCGTTTATCGGTGGTCTTATTGTCTATGGCGGTTTGAAAGCCACTATGGGACTTAGATTAAGTACAGAAGATGAATTCAATGGGGCAGATTTGAGTATTCATAAAATCAGCTCAACCCCGGCAAACGATTAAGGTTGCTTATCAACTCATCATCCGGTAGGAAACTACCGGATGATGCCACCTTGTTGCTTATCCAGAAACTCCATAAAGATTGTCAGTTCTTCAGCTTCCTGTTTAATACTATGCAAGCGTTCTCGTGCTTCTTCCATGCGCAAACCTGAACGGTAAACCAGTTTGTACGCCTGACGGATATTGCGAATCTGGGTATCAGTAAAAGCGCGTCTACGCAGTCCTTCAACGTTAATTCCGACAGGTTCAGCCATGTGTCCGGAAACCAGAACATAAGGTGGAACATTGCGAGATATAACGCTGCCCATCGCACTGAAACTATGTGATCCAAGATGATTAAACTGACTCACCAGCGTAAACCCTCCAAGGATAACATGTTGATCAACGATGACATGTCCCGCCAGAGAGGCGTTATTAGCAAATATATTGTCATCGCCAATAATGCAGTCATGGGCAATATGCACATAGGCCATGATCCAGTTATTACTGCCGACTCTGGTAACACCACCACCCTGCACTGTACCGCGATTGATGGTCACAGATTCCCGTATCAGATTATTATCACCGATTTCCAGTAGAGTTGGTTCTCCGTGATATTTCTTATCCTGAGGTTCTTCACCTATCGATGAGAACTGAAATATACGATTATTACGACCAATTCTGGTCGGACCTTTTATTACCACATGTGAGGCTATTTCGGTACCTGAAGCGATTTCGACATTCGCTCCGATAATACTGTAAGCACCGATGATCACATCATCAGCAATTTTGGCACCAGGATCGATTAAGGCTGTTTGATGAATCACGAAGGCATTTCTTGGTTAACACACATAATATCAGCACTGACAACGACATCGCCGTCAACAGTAGCCTGAGCGTAAAATTTCCATAAATTACGTTTATTTTTAATTAACTTTACTTCTAAACGCAACTGATCACCCGGTTCGACAGGTTTTTTAAAACGTGCGTTATCAATGCCTGCCAGATAATACAGGGCATCATCAGAACGAATTTGGTCTGCCGTTTTAAAGGCAAGTAATCCTGTAGCCTGAGCCAATGCTTCAAGAATTAACACACCAGGCATAATCACACGTTGTGGAAAATGTCCGGTAAAGTGTGGTTCGTTAAAGCTGACATTTTTGATACCAACCAGATGCTCACCTGGTGTAAATTCAATCACCCTGTCAATCAACAGGAAGGGGTATCGATGTGGCAGTAAGCGTTGAATCTCATGTATGTCAATGGTGTTCAATCTGATTATCCTTTAGGATTTATATTTTTGCGTGCAGTAATCTTACGTTGAGACACTGATGCGGTAAAGCCAAGCCAGCCATCCAGCAATGAAAATCCATTACTCCAGCTTGGCCTCCAATTGTTTTATTTTGTCATTTAATTTATCAAGTTGTCGGTATCGAATAACATTACGATGCCAATCTCTGGTCGGTTCTGCTGGAATACCTGATGAGTAGGAGCCTGCTGTCAGTATTGATTTAGTCACCATACTCATACCGGTTATTTGCACGCCATCTGTTATTTCGATATGTCCGGCAATCCCTGTTCCACCACCAATCGCACAATGCGATCCGACGTGCGTACTACCAGAAATACCGACACAACCTGCAATAACAGTATGCTCGCCAATAAAGACGTTGTGACCAATTTGGATTTGATTATCCAGCTTCACACCATTACTGATAATAGTGTCGTCAATCGCGCCACGATCAATAGTCGTGTTCGCCCCGATTTCGACATCATTACCGATAATTACTGACCCGACCTGAGGTATCTTCAGCCAGAGACCATTTTCATTCGCAATACCAAAACCATCTGCACCAATAACTACCCCAGGATGAATACGTACACGCTCACCAATATGTACTTTTCGGCATAAAGTCACATTGGCAATCAACCTGCTATCAGCGGCAATAGAAACATTGTTTTCGATAACACAGCCAGGACCGATATCGACATTGTCACCGATTTGAACGTTGTTGCCGATATAGACCTGTGCTGATATACGTGCCGATTCCGCTATTTGACAGTTTTCGCCAATGACAGCGCTCGGATGAATACCTATTGGAGACTGCTCTTCGGGATATAACAACGAGGCAGCTTTTGCATAAGCAACGTAAGGATCTTTGATGACCAATGCATTCGTCTGAAGTTCAGCCAAATCATCAGGTGACACAATCACACAACCTGCTGAAGTTGATTTAAGATACTGACGATATTTGGTATTTGCCAAAAAACTGATGTCAGTATCCGTTGCATTCTGCAGGGTACCGACACCGGTTATCACTTTGTCTGCATTGCCAACCAGTTTTGCACCAATTTCAGATGCAATTTTTGCTAAAGTCCACACCACATCCAGATTCTTATTTCGCTTTAAGTTTTTCCAGCACTTTAGAAGTTAAATCTGCCTTTTCACTGGCAAAAATGACACCTTGATAAAGCACCAAATCATAGGATTCTTTTTTGGCAAGCTCGACGATGGTTTCGGCGATCTCTTCTTCTAACTTGCGTAATTCTTCATTGCGACGAATAGACAAGTCTTCACTGTACTCATCCTGAAGGCGTTTCAGTTCACGTTGATCATTAATGATCTTGCGCTCCTGGACCTGGCGGTCCTCATTACTGAGAACAGCAGCGTCACGGTTTAGTTTTTCCTGAGCTGCACGTAATTCTTTGTGTTTGTTCTCGAGTGATTTGCTACGAGCTGAAAATTCTTTTTCCAAACGGGCTAAAGCACGTTCTTTTTGGGGCGATTGATCTAATACAACACTGGCATTAACCACGCCAATTTTCATTTCTTCAGCAAATACTGGGCTAACCATTAAAGAAGCCAATATAAGGCCAACAATCTTGATTTTTTTCACTCTTAACTCCGATAGTTAAATTAAAATGTCGATCCTAATGAAAACTGGAATACTTCCGTTTCATCATCCGGCTGATCACGCAAAGGAGCAGCAATACTAAACGACATTGCGCCAAATGGTGAAATCCAAATCGCTGATAAGCCGGTTGAATAGCGCAGCAAGTCAGCTTCAAAGCTTTGATCGACATCATATACGTTACCCACATCCACGAATGTGCTCAAGCGGAAAGAGCGTAAAGCTTTTTTCATGAATGGGATGGGAAAAATAATCTCTGCACCGCCGGTGACCATTAAATTACCACCCAAAGGTTGGTCAGCTTCTCTGACGCCCAGTGTATTCGCTCTAAAACCTCTTACGCTACGAATACCACCGGCATAAAAGTTCTGGAAGAAAGGAAACTCGTTACTATCACCATAGGCTCTACCGTAGCCAAGGTCGGTCCGCAACGCAAATGTAAAGGTATCGCTTAATGGTGTATACCAGTTATTGCGATAGCGCAGTTTGTAATACTGTAAGTCGCCGATAGGAGTAGCAACCTCAGCAGAAAGACTTTGTGATAACCCTTTTGTAGGTAATATTGCATTATCACGGGTATCGCTGGACCACCCCAGTGTTACCGGAAATGCATGGAAAGAATCACCTTCGGTTTCGATAAAATCATCATAGCGGGTAATATCATTATTACTAGGTACATCCAGCTGGGTATTTTCATAGCCGAAAGCCAGATTAATGCGGTTGTTTTCCGAGATGGGAATACCAAAATTAATGTCACCACCGAATACGTCCGTGGTGTAATTTGCTATATTCGCTTCAAAGGCATCGGTTTCACGGTAAAACAGGTTAAAACCCTGACTGATACCATCTACAGTCGCAAATGGATTGGTGTAACCAAAGCTGTAAACAGTATTAACCCGGCTGTTGTTAAAACCGAAACGAATATGTTTACCACTACCCATAAAGTTCTTCTGGGTCACATTGGCATTAAAGATAATGCCGTCAGACTGCGAATAACCAATACCCGCTGACAAGCTGCCTGAGGCCATTTCGGTTACATTGAAATCCAGATCGACCTGATCAGATGTTCCGGCAACAGGCAGAGTTTCAACGTTTACATCTTCAAAATAGCCCAAACGTGAGATACGTTCTCTTGAACGTTCAACATCACCGGTAGAAATCCAGGCTGATTCCTGTTGACGCATTTCCTGACGCAGTACCTCATCACGGGTTTTACTATTACCAGAAATATTGATACGGCGTACATAAGCCCGACGGCCGGGATCAACAAAGAAAGTCAGATTAACTTCGCGTGTTTCACGATCAATATCCGGGACTGCGTTAACGTTGGCAAAGGCATAACCATCATTTCCCAGTCGATCAGTCAGCCTTTCAGAACTTGAAGTAATGGCTTTTCTGGAAAACACTGAGTTTTTACGAATGGTGACCAGATCAAATAACTCTTCTTCCGGCACAATCAGATTGCCCGCCAATCTTACTTCATTGATTTTATAACGTTCACCTTCCGAAATATTTATCGTAATGAACATCTGTTTTTTATCATCAGAAATTGTTACCTGAGTGGACTCGACTGTAAAATCAACATAACCGCGATCCAGATAAAAAGAACGCAAAGACTCAAGATCAGCTGATAACTTTTGCCGTGAGTACTGATTATCTTTGGTTAACGATGATAGCCAGCCCCCCGTTGTCGATTCCAACTCGTCCAGCAACTCGTCTTCATCGTATGATTTATTGCCGACAATGTTGATCTCACCAATCGTCGCAACCACGCCTTCAGCCATATTAATGCGGACGGCTACTCGATTACGCGACAGCGGAGTAACCTCAGAGCTAATATTCACACCATATTTACCACGACTGAAATACTGACGTTGTAACTCCAGCTCAACCCTTTCCAGCATCGCCTGCTCAAATACCTGACCTTCAGCAAAACCAATCTGACGCAATGATTTTAATAATTCATCACTGTCCAAATCTTTGTTACCAATAAACTCAATACTGGAAATCGCCGGGCGCTCACTTACAGTGATAACTAAAACGCCTTCATCGCGTTCTACCTGCACATCATTAAAGTATTTTGATTTAAACAATGAGCGAATGATGCCTCTAACATCATTTTCAGTCAGTTCATCACCGACTTTAACCGGTAAAAAGTTGAAAACGGTACCTGCAGAGATTCTTTGCAACCCCTCCACCCGGATATCTTTGATAATAAATTCCTCGGCCCAAGCTGCGGAGGATAACAAGATGAGCGTCAATGCTGTGATGATTTGTTTCATTGTTGTTTTACAGTCAGTCAGCCGAAGAAATCGTAAGTGTACCTGCAATGTTTCGATTAGCCAATGAGTCGGGCGATGTCATTTGTAAAAGCGAATACCATTAGCAGAAGAATCAGGAATAATCCTATTTTTTGTCCCTGGATTTGTACTGATTCGGGCAAAGGCTTGCCACGAACCCATTCAAAAAAGTACATCAGCAAATGGCCACCATCAAGTATCGGAACTGGAAGTAAATTCAGAATCCCTAAACTGATGCTGATCATTGCCAGAAAACTGATAAAAGCAATTAAGCCCTGTTGCGCAGAATCCCCGGCAAACTGGGCAATAGCAATAGGCCCGCCAAGATTGTCACTGGAAACCGTACCTATAAGCATGCCCCATAAGCCACTTAAGGTGGTGACACTGAACTGCCAGGTTTGGCTGAACGCCTGAGGGATCGCCGCCAATGGGCCATAACGTAATTCTGATCTTAATTCTGCGGGGATTTCATAGCCTTCGGTATTGACTGCCGCACCTATCCGACCGACATTATTTTCATCTGCGACAGGAGTAATATCGAGCTGTTCAACTTGTCCATCACGAAGAATTTCAATACTCATTTCTTCATCAGCACTGCTTTGAATGAGAGCGACCCAAGCCTGCCAGCTGGATAATTGTTTTCCATCAGCTGAAATTAATTCATCACCTGTTTGTAAGCCCGCTCTTTCCGCTGGGCTATCAGCCACAATTTCACCCAGAATCGGGGGCATATCGGGTTGCACGGTTTTGATACCTATCTGACTAAACAGTGATCCAGCATCGTCCAGCCCAAGTTTTGGCAATGTTAGTTGTTTGGTATTTTCAATATCAGTAATGCGGGTAGTCAGGGTAACGGTTTCACCGGACTGCGCGAACTTCAACCATTGCTGAAACAAGCTGTTAACTGTCGGCGTTGCTTTGCCATTGACGGCTATAATTTCTTCACCAGGGATGAGCTGTGCCATCGCAGCGGGAGAATCAGCTGTTACATCATCAATGATCGGCTTTAAACCGGGCACACCGGTAACCATGATGACCCAATAGGCAAAGACGGCAAATAACAGGTTTGCGATCGGTCCGGCAGATACAATTGCAACTCGGTTTCGTAACGGTTGACGATTAAAGGCCTGGTCAAGCTCTGCTTCTGCTACTGGTGCTTCTCGTTCATCCAGCATTTTGACATAGCCACCTAATGGCAATGCTGCGATGACAAATTCAGTGCCGTTTTTGAGTTGTTTTGACCAGAGTTTTTGTCCAAAGCCAACTGAAAAGCGTAGTACTTTCACGCCACATCTTCTTGCCACCCAATAATGGCCGAATTCATGGATGACCACCAGCAAGCTGAGGGCGATAATAAAAAAGATTAATGATTGCATAAAACCTTAGTCTGCTTTTGGGCAGCCTCTCTTGCCAGCTTATCGGCAGACAAAATCTGTTCCAGTGAATCAGCTGATGTTGCAGGTACGCTTTCCAACACGTCCGCGATGACCCGGGCAATATCAGTAAATTTGATTTGCTGTTGCAGGAACGCTTCTACCGCCACTTCATTTGCCGCGTTAAGAATGGCGGTGCTGGTACCACCGATGTTCAATGCCTTATAGGCCAGCGCCAGACAGGGGAAACGTTCAAAATCTGCAATGGCAAAATCAAGTCTCCCTGCTTTGACCAAATCCAATGGTGCAACACCTGAATCAATACGTTCTGGCCAGGCCAGGGTATTGGCAATAGGTGTACGCATATCGGGATTGCCCATCTGCGCCAACACTGAGCCATCCATATAATCTACCATTGAATGAATAATACTTTGACGATGCAATACAACTTCAATCTTGTTAATCGGCATACCAAACAGCCAATGTGCCTCGATAACTTCCAGCCCTTTGTTCATCATGGTGGCTGAATCAACCGATATTTTCTGTCCCATCGACCAGTTGGGATGGGCTACCGCTTGTTCGGGTGTTACTGCTTCCAAATCTGCAATCTCCCAATCACGGAATGGACCACCTGACGCGGTCAAGATAATACGGCGAATACCTTTGTTATCAAACTGATACTGTTGGCTTTCGCCTACTGGCATACATTGCCATATGGCATTGTGCTCACTATCAACAGGAAGCAGAACAGCATTATTTTCTTGCACTTCGCGCATGAGTAATGCACCACTCATCACCAAGGCTTCTTTGTTTGCCAGCAGGATTCTTTTTCCTGTTTTGGCTGCTGCCAGAGTTGGCAATAACCCAGCAGCGCCCACAATAGCGGCGACCACGATATCCGTTTGGTCAGTACTGGATATTCTCTCCAAAGCCTTCATACCGCTTTGTACTTCAATAGCCACGCCAGCTTCATCGAGTTTGGTTTTAAGTTTTTCAGCAGAATTCGGGCATAGCATCACTGCGACTGCGGGCTGAAATTGCAGACATTGCTCAAGCAAAGCATCCACTGATTTATTCGCTGCCAGCGCATAGACCCGGTACTTTTCGGGATGCCGTTGTAACACGTCCAGAGTACTGATGCCAATGGAACCGGTCGATCCCAGAATAGTGACTTGCTGCATCAAAACTGCCCTGTCAACCATATTAACGCAGCAAAGAAAGGTACAGCAGCCAGCAGACTATCCACGCGGTCCAGCATTCCACCATGCCCCGGTAATAAATGGCCGCTGTCTTTTATCTGATAGCTACGTTTAAACAAGCTTTCAAATAAATCACCACTAACAGAAATAAGGCCAGTTAAAACACTGATAAAAATCCATAATGGCAGTGATAAAAACTTAGAAATGCCCATAAAATAGGCAAATATGCTCCAAAGCATGACCAGCACTATTGCCCCTATAAGCCCTTCAAGTGTCTTATTAGGACTGATCGCTTTAGCAAGGGCATGTTTACCCCAACGCTTACCCGCAAAATAACCACCCGTGTCTGCAAGCCATACACTGATTAATACATATAACACCAGCCATGGACCGTTGCCGGCAATACCGTGTAACCAGACGGTACTGTAAACAAATAACAAAGCAACTAGCATGCTGAGTAGATAAGTCACGAATTTATTATGAAAAAGCTGAGCGAGAGAGTTGGGTAATGGCCGGTGGGCAAATAAAACAATGATAAAACTGATCAGCATCCAAAAGACCAAACCAGTTAGCAGCATATAATTTATCCCTGCCATCGCCAATAGCGCCAACAGAGCGGCAATGAACGACAAACTGGCAAGCACTTTGATGAACGGTTGCATCTGCGCCATGGAAAGCCATTCCCACATTGCCATCAAGGTCACCACCGTGAGCAAGCCAATCATCCCCATAGTCGGTAACAGCAAAATTGCCATCACAACTAAAGGAATCAACAAAGCGGCAGTTAATAAGCGCTGTTTAAGCATCTTCTTGCCCAGTGAGTTGCTCTGAGGTTCGACCAAACCGACGCTCCCGGCTGGAAAATGAGTCAATCGCATTATCCAGATCCTGAGCATTAAACTCAGGCCATAGTTTGTCAGTAAAATAGAGTTCGGTGTAGGCCAGCTGCCACATCAGGAAGTTACTGATGCGCTGTTCTCCCCCCGTACGAATAAACAAATCCGGTTCGGGTAAATCTGCAGTAACCAGGTGGCTGGCAATGACACTTTCGTCAACCTGTTCAGGTTGCATTTCACCGGATTTAATTTTGAAAGCAATTTGTTGGACCGATTGGGTGATATCCCAGCGTCCACCATAGTTAGCTGCAATATTGAGAATCAAACCATCATTTTCTGCGGTTAATGCCGTCGCATCCACAATCTGCTGTTGTAACGCATCTGAAAACCGGCTCAAATCACCAATAATATTTAAACGGATATTATTTTTATGCAGCCGTTTAACCTGGTTATCCAGTGCATGACTGAATAACTCCATCAATAAATTGACTTCTTTACCGGGCCGACGCCAGTTTTCGCTACTGAAGGCAAACAAACTGAGGACTTCTACTCCACTAGCCACACAGTGTTTAACAATGCCTTCCACCGCTCTGACGCCGGCGCGATGCCCCATAAACCTGGGTTGTAACCGTTGTTTTGCCCAGCGACCATTGCCATCCATAATGATAGCAATGTGTCTCGGAATGGAGCGATTAGAAGACTTCATCAGTTTGGCTAAACCATAATGGCTTAGACCGCCATCAAATCGGTTTCTTTTTCAGCCAGTACGTCATCAATCTGTTTGATAGTGCTATCGGTTAACTTTTGGATCGCTTCTTCAGCGCCACGTTGCTCATCTTCAGAAATAGCTTTTTCTTTCAACAAGTCCTTCAGGCTGCCGTTTGCATCACGTCGAATGTTACGTACCGCAATACGCGCATTTTCAGCTTCAGACTTAGCCACTTTGACCAAATCCTTACGACGCTCTTCTGTTAACGGTGGGATTGGTATACGAATGGTCATGCCGGCGCTGTTTGGGTTGACCCCCAAATCAGAAGTCATGATGGCTTTTTCAATCACCGCCACCATGTTTTTTTCCCATGGTGCAACTGTGATCGTTCTTGAATCTTCAATGCCGACACTGGCCACCTGACTCAGTGGAACGTCGGAGCCGTAATATGGCACTGAGACATGATCTAATAAACTGGTATGTGCACGCCCTGCACGGATTTTCGCCAGTGCAGTACTCAGAGCGGCAACGCTTTTCTGCATCCGGTCTGCTGCATCTTTTTGAATATCATTAATCATGATTTGTCCTATTTCACCAATGTTCCAACATTTTTACCGTAAAGAATATCTGTCAGATTACCGTACTTATGCACATCGAATACTCGTAATGGCATCTTCTGTTCCTGACACATCACCACTGCTGTGGTGTCCATTACGCCGAGTCGATTATTGATTACTTCATCATAAGATAACGTGTCATAACGGACGGCATCTGGATTTTTACGCGGATCTGCATCATAGACACCGTCAACCTGAGTAGCTTTCAGCATCAGTTCGGCACCAATTTCAACTGCACGCAAACTGGCCGCTGAATCGGTCGTAAAAAATGGATTACCAGTCCCGGCAGCAAAAATAACGACCCGACCTTTTTCCAAATGCCGAATGGCACGACGACGCAAATAATCTTCGCAAACTTCATGAATACGGATTGCAGACATGACACGACAGAATGTTCCATTACGTTCCAGAGCATCCTGCAGTGCCAGTGCATTTAATACTGTCGCTAACATACCCATATGATCAGCACTGACTCTATCCATACCGCTGGCAGCTAAACCTGCACCACGGAAAATATTGCCACCACCGATCACAATACCGAGCTGAACCCCTTGAGCATTCAGCTCGGTTATTTCTTGGGCAAATCGGGAAATCACTTCTGGTTGAATGCCATACTCAGCATTCCCCATTAAAGCCTCACCACTCAGTTTGAGTAAGACGCGCTTATAAACTGGCTGACTTCCCGTTTCTGTCATATTTAGTTTCCCCGTGCCTGAGCCATAACCTCTTCTGCAAAGTTATCGACTTTCTTTTCGATACCTTCACCGACTTCAAAACAGGCAAAACCTTCAACCGTTGCACCAGCTTGTTTAACCAGTTTTTCAACTGTGACATCAGGGTCTTTAACAAATGCTTGTCCGAGCAGACTGATTTCGTTAACAAACTTGCTCATACGACCTTCAATCATTTTTTCAACAATTGCTTCAGGCTTGCCGCTTTCGCGCGCCTGAGTTGCCACGATATCGCGTTCTTTCTGTAACAGATCTTCTGACAGTTCATCAGCTGATACGGCTTGAGGACGGCTGGCAGCAACATGCATTGCCAAATCTCTGGCCAGTTCTTCATTTCCACCGTTCAATTGAACCAGCGTACCGATACGATCACCGTGACGGTAAGCACCAATTACACCATTATCAGTATTCATCAAGGTAAAGCGACGGATTTGGATATTTTCACCAATTTTCGCAACCAATGACTGACGAACGGTATCAACACTTTCGCCATTGCTCAGAGGCAATTGCAATAATGTTTCCAAATCCGCTGGTTGAGCTTCCAGAACTTTTTGTGACACGGCACTAACGAAGTTGATGAAATCATCTGCCTTGGCAACAAAGTCAGTTTCAGAATTCACTTCCAACATAACCGCTTGTTTGTTATCTGCACTGGTTTCAATTGCGATAATACCTTCAGCAGCGATACGGTCAGATTTTTTATCGGCTTTGGCCAGACCAGATTTACGCATCGCTTCAATTGCGGCATCAATGTCACCGTTCGATTCAACCAATGCTTTTTTACATTCCATCATGCCGGAGCCAGTACGCTCACGCAGTTCTTTTACTAAAGCTGCAGTTATAGCCATTTTTTGTAACCCTTAAAATCAATTTTTGTGAACGGCCTGTTTTCAGACCATACATACAACACAGGCCCGCTTTACAGCGAGCCTGTTTAAGTCATTATCAGAGCTTATTCAGCTGCTGCTGGAGCATTTTCTTCCGCAACTTCAACAAACTCTTCTTCGGCATTACCCGTGGTGACCGATGCACGGCCTTCCAAAACGGTATCAGCAATGTTTGCTGTGTAAAGACGGATGGCACGCATTGAATCGTCGTTACCTGGGATGACATAGTCCACACCATCAGGATTACTGTTGGTATCGACAACAGCAATTACAGGAATACCCAGTTTGTTTGCTTCTTGAATCGCGATACGCTCATGATCAACGTCGATAACAAATAAAGCATCAGGCAGGTTACCCATTTTTCTGATACCACCGATACTTTTTTCCAGTTTTTCCTGTTCACGTGACAAGTTCAGAACTTCTTTCTTTTTCAAACCTTCGGTTTTACCTGATTCAATCATCGCCTGAATGGCTTCAAGACGTTTGATTGATTGGCGAACGGTTTGATAGTTTGTCAGCATGCCACCTAACCAGCGACGGTTGACATAAGGCATACCACAACGTTCAGCATCTTCACGGATAGCATCCTGTGCAGCACGTTTGGTGCCGACGAACAGAATACGACCTTTTTTAGAAGCCAGTTTACTGACGTAGTTTAATGCATCATTGAACATTGGCAGACTGTGCTCAAGGTTAACGATATGAATGTTGTTACGCTTACCAAAGATGAAAGGACCCATTTTCGGGTTCCAGTAACGTGTTTGGTGACCGAAGTGAACGCCTGCTTCAAGCATTTGGCGCATTGTAATTTTAGCCATGATTATACCTATATATATGGGGTTAAACCTCCACGTACCCCAGCTATCGACTGATCTGAATTTACAGACAGCACCCCGAAAACTGTGTCGGCACGTGTGTGATTTTGCCTTTGCTAAGGCGCGCATATTATTCCACAGTTACTGATTAAAACAAAGCATATACCTTCGACACAGTGGATTAAGCCAGTTTGCTGGCAGTTCAGCGGTTTTTGCGGCAAACTATGCTTTCTCTTTTTATCGTTAACAGTAATCAGGATCTGGCATGGGCGTGACCATTAAAACAGCCGAAGAAATCGAAAAAATGCGTGTGGCAGGAAAACTCGCCGCAGACGTTCTGACCATGATCGAACCACATGTGGTTGCGGGAATCACCACTGATGAGTTGAACACTATTTGTCATGATTATATTGTTAATGAACAAAAAGCCATCCCTGCCCCACTAAACTATCATGGCTTCCCTAAGTCTATCTGCACCTCAGTCAATCATGTTATCTGTCACGGTATCCCCAGTGATAAAAAGCTCAAAGATGGCGACATCATTAATATCGATATAACGGTTATAAAAGATGGTTATCACGGCGATACCAGCAAAATGTTTCATGTGGGCAAGACCTCGATTCTGGCGCAACGCCTGTCTCGAGTAGCCCGCGAATGTATGCTGATAGGGATTGATATGGTTAAACCCGGCATCAAGCTGGGTGATATTGGTCATGCTATTCAGCAACACGCGGAGAATGAGCATTTTTCAGTTGTCAGAGAATATTGTGGACATGGCATTGGGCAGGTCTTTCATGAAGAGCCTCAAGTTTTGCATTACGGGATGCCGGATACCGGGATGACATTACAAACCGGCATGACATTTACCATTGAACCGATGATCAATGCCGGTAAACGACAGGTACGTCAGCTTCCGGATGGCTGGACCGTAGTGACCAAAGATCGTTCTTTGTCTGCACAGTGGGAGCACACTATTCTGGTGACTGATGATGGTCATGAAATTCTAACCCTGCGGGACGAAGAACGCTCATAGGAGCAATCAACCATGGCAATTGCTGCACAATCTGTCTGGGAGTTTGGCCAGGCGGATAATGCGACAGGCTGTCGCGATATTCTCGACAAAGCCTCACAACACCTAAAAAAATGTTTTTTTGAAGATCAGGCAGATATTGACTGGCTGGTACATCAGCAAGCACATTTTGTGGATGAGGTCCTGCAGTTTCTATGGCAAAAACATCTGGCGACTGAAACGACTGTCAGTCTGATTGCCGTTGGCGGTTACGGACGAGGCGAATTACATCCACACTCGGATATCGACTTACTGGTATTACTGGATGATTCAGTGGCTGAAACACCTCCAGAAGCACTATCTGTCTTCCTGACCCAACTGTGGGATATCGGCCTGGAGATTGGTCATAGTGTCCGCACCATTGGCGAATGCCGCCAACAGGCAGAAGACGATATCACTATAGCCACCAATCTTCTTGAAGCACGGTTTTTATCCGGTAATCGGGTATTGTTTGAACAATTACAGCAATTAACGGTTTCCAACAAAACCTGGGATAACCGGCTTTTCTATGAACGGAAAAAACAGGAACAGATCCAACGTCATCATAAATACAACGATACCGGTAACAACCTTGAACCCAATCTGAAAGAATCGCCGGGTGGTCTTCGTGATATTCAGGTTATCAACTGGGTGGCACAACAGCATTTTGATGTCCGAAACCTGCAAGGTCTTAAATCCAAGGGATTTCTGGCAGAGAGTGAATTCGAGGTATTGCAACAATCACGGCGGTTTTTATGGCGTGTACGTTTTGCCCTACATCATCAGGCAGGCCGCAAACAAGAAAAGTTGATGATTGATCATCAACGTGAACTGGCCAAGCAACTGGGTTATGTCGAAACCAACAGTCGTATGGCTGTTGAACATTTCATGAAAGATTATTATCGAACAGTCCGTGCAGTGGGTCAGATGAATGCCCTGTTATTACAACTGTTTGAAGAGAATATTATTCTGGCAGACGAGCCACGGGACATTGAACCGATAAACCGCCGCTTCCAATCCCATAATGGATATCTGGAAACCATCAACTCCGGTATTTTCGCCTACTATCCCTATGCTCTGCTCGAGGTGTTTTTAATTTTGCAGCAGCATCCGCATATCAAAGGAATTCGTGCCTCGACCATTCGTCAGATACACGCACACCTGCATTTGATTGATAGACGTTTTCGCACCGATATCAGAAATCGCAGCCTGTTTATGGAAATCATCCGTCAACCAAAAGGGGTGACCCATGAATTCCGTCGCATGAACCAACTTGGCGTTTTAGGTGCGTATTTGCCTGAGTTTGGTCGAATTGTCGGGCAGATGCAGCATGATTTATTTCATGCTTACACTGTAGATGAACATACCCTGTTTCTGGTGGGAAATTTACGTCGTTTTTCCTGCTCTGAATTCAAGGATGAATTTCCGCTATGTTCAGAAGTCTTTTATCAACTACCAAAACCTGAATTACTTTACATTGCCGGCATTTATCATGATATTGCCAAAGGTCGTGGTGGCGATCACAGTATTTTGGGGGTTCAGGACGCAGAGAAATTTTGTACCCAGCATAATCTGAGTGATTACGACACCAGCATTGTTACTTTTCTGGTTCGGCAGCATCTGGCAATGTCGTCCACTGCCCAGAAGAAAGATCTGGAAGACCCAGAGGTCATTCAGGACTTTGCTGAATTAGTTGGCAGTGTGAACAGATTAAATTATCTGTATCTGCTGACGGTGGCAGACATTCGGGCAACCAATAATAATCTTTGGAATGGCTGGCGTGATTCGTTACTCAAGCAGCTTTATCACAGCACCCATCAATGGTTGGAACATACTGAAGCCCAGGCGAAAAGTACTCAAGAGAAAAGCCATAAAAAGTATCAGCTGGCTTTGGACAAACTCACTGAAATGGGATGGCCACCTCAAGAAATTACGACTTTATGGCATAGCTACGATCTCGATTACTTTCTTCGACATTCAGTCGAGGAAATTGTCTGGCAAACCAATGGCAGATTAGAAAATCCTGAACAGGAGCCGTTGATTTTAGTGCGGCCTCACAATGATAAACAGACGCTGGAATTATTCATTTACGCACAGAATAGGCAGGGCCTATTCGCAGCAATGACTGCCAGTCTTGAACAACTGCAACTGAACATCCTTGACGCCAAAATCAATATCAGTGGTGATGACAGTGCTCTGAATACGTTTATCATTAATGGTGCACAACAGCGTTATGAAGACATCATCACAGCTGTCAGTAAACAACTGGCCCGTAAAGAGCTGACTTCAGGTTATAAACCGCAATTGATGCCAAGAACCACCAAGCTTTTCAAAACAGAGCCCGTTATCAAGTTTTCAACCAATCAACAACAAAATCACACGGTAATGGAATTGTATACGCACGACCGACCAGGCTTACTGTCCGCTGTGGCACAGGTATTTCTGGCGCATCAAATACAGGTTATTAATGCCAAAATGGTCACTCTTGGCGATCAAGTGGAAGACGTATTTTTCATCACCAATATTGAAGACAATGCGTTAAGTGAGACAGAGCAACAGAATGTGTATGAATCACTCAAAGACAAACTGGTCATGCAGGCAGAGTCAGTTGTTTCAACATCTGTTGCCTTTTGACAGGCATAAAAAAGGTGAGGTTATAACCTCACCTTTTCATAACTAATTACATTAACTTAATCAGAGACTGTTACATTCTCAGCAATATTGGCCACTTTTTTCTCGCCAATACCTTTGATATTTGCTAAATCTTCAACATTGGCAAATGCCCCGTTCTGCTCGCGGTACTCAACGATAGCATTAGCAGTAGAGGGCCCCACTCCGTTCAACAGTTGTAATTCATCTGCTGATGCGGTGTTGATATTGATTTTATCTGCTGCGAATGCAGCGAATGATGAAAGTGAAAACGCCAGTAATAACGAAATGATCCCTTTTTTAAACATCTTTCCATACTCCTTGTTTAGTTAAATTCAGCTCTCCAGAGCTGCAATTAAAGAGTACGGGAATTTAACTTTTCAGATCTAGTGAAATCCTTAGAAAAATTGACAACGTGAGAAGCTGTTCACAAAACATTTATCGTTGTTTAGTTCACTTCATTAACATTGATGCACCAAAGAACGGTTATATAGATTTATTTACCCTGTCTCCCCTGCCTTTACCAGTAAGCGTTTGCAGGATAAGGCTGAAATAAAAGCGAACACTGAGCTGTTCAATCATTCTGGCATCAGTTGTTGCCAACAATTGTGGTGTCGACATATCTATATCATTTATTTGTGCTAGTCCGGTAATACCAGGTCTAACCTTAAACACATCTTTCGCTGCGCGTTCCTCAATTAATTCAAGCTGATTAAAAAGACATGGTCTGGGCCCAACCAGACTCATTTCCCCTTTCAACACATTCCATAATTGTGGTAACTCATCCAACTTGGTTCGACGCAGAAAACGACCAAAGGGAGTAACCGAAGAGGCTGACGCCAGATGACTGGCGACATGCGCCGTATCTTTTGTCATGGTACGGAATTTGACTAATGTAAAAGGCTTTTGATTTCGGCCTACACGCTGTTGCCTGAATATGGGGGACCCCGTATCAAACCAACCGATAACGATCAGAATTAATAAAATAGGCAAACCGATCAACAGGCCAACAACAGAAAAGATAATATCCAGTAAACGGATAACAACTCGGGTCATGAATTTCTCGTTTTATTATTTATTTTATGTTGAGTTCTTATCTAACTCAGCCATTTTATTTAGTTGTTGTTCCATTGAGACGACAGGCTTCCATCCTAATAAGTGTTGTGATTTTGTAATATCTATCTGTAAATTTCCAAACAATCGATCAGAGATATTATTTTTGTTTGTCAGTTTGGCAATAAATATCATCAAGAAAACTGGAACAGGTATTAAGCGTATAGGCCGTTTATAAGCTTTTGCAATTTTTTTTAGCATATCTGTAATGGAAACATCCTCACCATCAGCAATCAGAAAAACCTCATTGGCTGCAGCAGGATGCATCGTACAAAGTGTTATAAAATTCACCAGATTATGAATGGCCAACATTGAACGTTGATTGGAAATTGCTCCAAAAGGTAGGGGTATACCTTTTTTTATAATTTTAATCATACTGGCAAAATTGGCTTTAACACCTGGACCGTAAATGATAGGTGGACGTATAACCACAACCTCCATGGGCGTTGTCTGGCCTATCTCAAATAAAAGCTGTTCTGCTTCAAATTTTGATTGTCCATACGCATCTTCAGGAGCTGGTTTATCAGTCTCACGAAAAGCCTGACGATTATCAGTAGATTCACCATTCACTTTAATCGAACTGATAAATATAAACCTTTTTACACCCGCACTAACAGCTTGCTTAGCCAATGAAAGAGTTGCGTTTACATTCATTTTTCGAAATTCACTCAACGGATCGGCTGAGTTATCTTGCATAATGTGCACGCGGGCTGCAGTGTGAATAACGACTTCAACTTTTTTCAGCGTATCAATTACCGAATTCTGTTCACTCAGCAAGCTTAAATCACCGATCTGCTGTTGCTCCACTTCAAGAGGCAATTCCACCGAATAATTCCGTACACCAGCAACAATATTGTGGCCTGCACTTAACAGCTCATTAATTAAGGCCTTGCCCACAAACCCAGTTGCCCCTGTGACAAAAACCTTCATCAGCTATGAATTATCTTTTCGATTTCTGCCACTTTGGCTTTCATTAAAGTTTCATCAGCCCGAGTTTCTAAATTCAGACGCAGCAGGGGTTCAGTATTGGAAGATCGTAAGTTAAATCGCCATTGTTCAAATTCAAGGCTGATGCCGTCAGTTCTATCAATGACAGGATTTTCAATAGCGAAATGTTTCAAAATTTTATCTAGAACAATTGAGACATCTGCTACTCGGTAATTAATTTCACCACTGCATGGGTATTTCGCCATACGTTCATTAACCAGTTCAGATAAAGGTTTTTCAGCCACGCTGATTAACTCAGCAACTAGTAACCAAGGAATCATGCCGCTATCACAATAGGCGAAGTCTCGGAAATAATGATGAGCACTCATTTCACCGCCATATACCGCATTTTCAAGACGCATACGTTCTTTGATGAACGCATGGCCGGTTTTCGATTGAATAGGTTTACCACCCGCAGCTTCAACTTGATCGATGGTATTCCAGGTTAGCCGGGGATCATGAATGATTTTTTCGCCAGGTGATTTGAGCAAAAACGCTTCAGCCAATAAGCCGACAATGTAATAACCTTCAATAAAGCGGCCATTTTCATCAAACAGAAAACACCGATCAAAATCCCCATCCCAGGCAATACCCATATCTGCTTTATTGGCAATTACAGCATCGGCTGTCACTGCGCGGTTTTCCGGTAATAGAGGATTGGGTATACCATTGGGAAAGTCACCATCGGCTTCATGATGCACTTTTATAAACTCGACAGGCACATTAGCTAAATTAAATTGAGCTTCAATCGCATCAATCACATGTCCAGCTGCACCGTTTCCGGCATTCACCACCAGTTTAAGTGGTGTGAAATTATTCGAATCGATATAGGTCATTAAATGTTGAACATAAGGTTCAAGGATAGACTGCTGACTGTATTTATGAGCATTATCAGTGCCGCTGAAAACATTATTTTCAGTAGCAGAAGCCTCAGCCATCTCGGCGGCGTTGGATGCAGCTGGTTTGAACGAAGTAAACGGGGATTGCGTATGCTCAGCCAACTCCCGGATATCATTCAATCCACTGTCACCACTGATAGGTAAAGCACCACGCCCCACCAGCTTCATACCATTGTAGTCCATGGGATTATGACTGGCCGTCACCTCAATACCACCATCGACATCCAGATAAAATGACGCAAAATAAATTTCTTCAGTGCCGACCATCCCAATATCAATTACTTCAGCTCCAGCATCCATTATGCCTTGGGCCAAAGCCAGTTTAAGTGGTTCACTGGTATGACGTATATCGCCACCGACCACAACCCGATTCATCCTGAGATGTTTGGTATAGGCATGACCAATTCGATATGCGATATCTGGGTTGAGCTCATCGCCTAAACGGCCACGTATGTCGTAGGCTTTGAAGCATTTAAGTGGATTATTCAAATTCAACTTCCAAATATTAGGTTTCGAAACAGGTAAATAAATCTTGCTTTAGTGTATGCGAGAATACCTGACAGAGGGATATGTGTCGGTTTTTATTGTAAAACACCTCAATCTACATTTTCCATTTGGGAAAAATGAAGCCATAAGCAGCGGTTATTAATATTCGCATGAATTATGATTGAGACTTTTATGAAAAAGGAATTAATGAAGGATACAATTAAACAGGTATAGCCATATCACAAAAAGAGGTCTAATAATTAACAGTTATCCACTACGCTGTCATTATAGAGAGTGTAAAATATTCTGTGTAACTGCTTATCATTGTCCGAAAGGAGTGGTAAGGCCGCCTTACCAGACCATTCTTCAACTCATACTTCGTTCCACTATCGAAGTATAAGGGAGGTTACTGGAAGCATAGCTATTTGAAACAACGATTAATTACTATAAGGCTTTTATAAATCGAAGGATAAAATTAGCTTTTTTTTGATAATAAATCCTTGTATATCACTAAGGTTTCATTGATTATTCTTTCTGATGAAAACAAATTTTCCGCTATCAACCTACTTTCCAATCCCATTTTAAGCCTTAAATTTGGATCATAGATTAATTTTTTTAAATTAGCAGCCAATAACTGAGCATTTTTAATCGGTACGAGAAAACCATTCTGTCCATCACGAACGACATCTCTACAGCCTACTGTATCTGTGGTCACAATTGGTAACCCGACGGCTGCAGCCTCTAACAATGATTTTGGTAATCCTTCGCGATATGATGGTAGACATGCTATGTGAGTTGCATTTAAGACTTCTGCCACATCCTCTCTCCACCCCCACCATTCAACGCCATTGACTCCATGCCAAGACTTCAAGTTCTCACGAGAAATAGCTGATGGATTATCGTCATCAGGATCACCCACTAAGATAAATCTTGCTTGTATATTATTGCCTTTGTTAATAATGTTTGCTGCAGTAATAAACTCGGATATACCTTTATCCCATAACATCCTAGAAACTAAGGTTATCACTGGTATACCTGAAGGTTCGACGGATCTACGTTGGAATATAGTTGTGTCAACTCCTGCACCGCGAATCAATATAGCATCATTTAGTTTCACGGCTTTCATACTAACAAAAGATTTCAAGTCATCATTATTTTCAAAAACAACCTTGCTTTTCCTAGGATTCAATAAAAAATAATAAGCAGTTTTAAGAAACGGACGAATACAACGAGTGACTCTATTATCCATAGAAAAAATGTACCCCATCCCAACAGGAGCATTCAATATTGCAGGCTTAAATGTTAATAATGCAGCTATCGTTCCATATAGAATAGGTTTTGCTGCTATGTGATGAACAATATCTGGCTTTTCCTTCCAATAAATACGTATAAGCTGACATATAACTTTTATATCTTTTAGTGGATTTATGCCTCTCCGATTAAAGTTTATTGGGATTACAGTAAATCCAGCGTTACGAATCTTTTTGGATCTTTCTAAGTCTCTTGTTACGACTATTACTTCATAATTTGCGGCCTTTGCTGACCAGGCCCTTTCAAAAAAATGAGAGCAAAAGAACCAGTCCTCCGTAACTAAAAAAAGTAGCTTAGGCTTCATGGTGACTACTTTGGCTGTATTCATTTATATAATGTGCTAGTTTTTTCTTAATATCGGGATGGATATTTTTATTCATTCGTTTTGTATACCATCTATCACTTTTAAGAATCATTGACATTAAATCAGCGGTAAGTTTGAGACCAGTCAACAGAAGAGCATAACTCACATATAAATAATTCTTCTGTGAAACAAAAAAATCAGATTGCATTTTTAGCAACGATAGCCTTGTTTTTAATGTCCTGACTGGTTGAAACTGACCTAGTCTATACCCTAGTAATATCTCTTCGAGACAATAATACTGACTCGTTAAATGTGCTCGCAACAAAAGCTCTTGATCTTCAGCACGATAAATTGCTGGAATCTTATATTGATTTTTTTCAAACCATTGCTTTTTTCCCATCCATGTTGGATGAGGAAGAGGTATATTGTTCCATAGCTTATTACATATGGCCTCATGCTCTTTTTTAAAAGGAAGTAAACCTAAGATATCTCCTTCAGTACTAAAAACAATTGTTTTACAACCGACAAGGTCTATTCCAGGATGATTATCGAGTAACTGAACTTGCTTTTCTAATCGCTTTGGAAAACTAATATCATCAGCATCCATCCTAGCTATTAATTCTCCTCTCGCATGGCTAATACCTTGGTTTAATCTTTCGGCCAGACCCAAAGACAATCCGTCTGAAAATATCCTTATCCTGGAGTCATTAAACCTATTAACAATCTTTAATGAATCATCAGTCGAACCGTCATCAATAAATAATAATTCAAAGTCAACAAACGTCTGTTTAAGTATTGATTCAATTGCTATATGTAGAAATTCTTCACCATTTCTACATGGCAAAAGGACTGAAACTCTGGGATAAATCAAATTCGTAACCAATCTTTTGGTAATAGATCAGAGGTATCAATGCTCTGATCAGCAAACCACTGCTTTGGAGCAATAACTGTCTTTTTAACATCATTCCCCAACCAAGCTCCCCACCAACTAAGTGAACTATTAGCTATGACAAAATTCTGACATGCAGCCATTAATCTTAGATCTTCATGAGCTTCGTTTGCTCCATGAATATCAACTACTGTTGAAGGAATATTTATGTGAAAATGATGCTTAACCCACTCAGGGTCGTCTGAAAAAATAAAACAATGCGGCGATGTCATGCCTAAACTAGCTTTTTCTAATGCTATTTTGTAGTAGTCAAGCGAGCATACGCCATGATAACTATTGGTTTTCTTGTCAGAAACATAATCACCACGTCGAATATGTAAACAAATAGAATCTGAAGCTTTTATACTCTCTAGAACAGCTAGAGTTTTTTGCTCAGGATTGTTAGACAACTGAAAATCGTTCTCTATCTTACTCTTTATGTTTTCGAAATATTTCTCGCTTTGGAAATATCCCTTAATAATCGCTGGAGCAGATACATTATTAATTTTTGGGTCGTATCTAAATGAGCTTTCATGAAACGTATTATTGCTTGGAAACTTCTTAAAAAGAGTAGATAGCCATGTAAATTCTCTAATAATAGATGTTCCCCGGCGTTGTCTATTTGGCTCAAAAATCTCCGCATCGATGTTAAAAGGAGAAAGTGCATAATTTCTATCAATACTGGTATTAAACCAAGACAGATCTAATTTTAGTGGAACATTACACCTAGATGCTACAGCACTCGCAGCTGCATACTGAAACATCTGATTACCCAAACCACCAACTAGTGGAACTATAATTTCATTCATTAACTAAATTTTTAACCTTATCATTTTTTAAAAGTTCTAAAAAAAGCTGCTCATATTCTTTAGAAATAGAATCCCAGTTAAACCTTTTATTACTCATCTCTAAGCCTCTTTTCGCTAGAGTGTCTAATTTTAGAGGCGATGAAGCCATCTCTTGAATTTTTATTGCTAAATCTAAAGGTTCTACTTTTGTAAAGCCATACTCATCAACAGGGGCTTCACATAATTCCCCCCCTCCTGTCCACTTAATAATTTCTTTACTATTACCTACTGGCACTGTTAGAAATGGTAGTCCTGCGGCACATGCTTCAAATAAAACCAGAGGTGAATATTCAATGTTCGAAGCAAAAACAAATAAATCAGCATTTAAATATGCCTGTACCAATCTATCTCTAGGCATATCAACAATTATTACTTTTTTATCAGGAGCTTGGGTTTTATTTATTTTCTGAGCCCAACCAGCAATACTATTTGATGTTCCATAATATAATCCACATCTAATTAAAATCGACTTAAATAGATGTTTAGCAGTGTAAATCCAGCCATATTGCTTTAACAGACCGACTATTTTTTTCATAATCGATGAGTTTTTACCATTAAACTCAGGTTGATTACCATTTAATATTAATGCAGATTTTCTTCCATTTAACTTCAATTTAGCATAAGCTTGAACTAACTCTAAATGCCCTTTGGAGCCAGTCATTGTTCCGACCGTAAGAAATATTAGGGCATCCTGATCAACAGAAATAGAATCCCTAAAATTTAAATCTTTTGAAACTGAAAATTCCTTTATATCGGCTGCATTTGGAATAACTAACTCATTTTTTATATTATGCTGTTTACTAAAATTGATATCTCGATAGTTTTCGGCGTGATAAATAGCTCGATCAAAATGCTTTAAAATACCAACAAGTTCAGAAAAGTACTCTGTATAATTTTCATTATATAATCCAGAATATCCGCAGGGCACAAAAACTTTTTTCGCGTCGATCTCCTTTAATACGGGCCAAGCCGCATCGAAAGTCCATTGTTGTGCAGCATAGAACATAATTACATCGATATCAGCATTAACCAAAAAAGATTGATATTCTTTTATGCTTCCTTCTAGACCTCTTACATTGTTACCTGATAACTCAAACTCACAAATCTTGACTCCATTATGAAACAGAGGTCTTCCAGATATTTTTGAAGTTACCACACTTACCTCATGACCATATGAAACAAGTCTCTCAGCTAGCTGCCTCATCACCTCCTGCGCCCCACCGACACTTGGGTAATAAAACTCCACACAAAATAGAATTCTCATTATTTCATCTTTTCCGTTATTACCCAGGACCATGTTTTATAAAGCCCATCATAAAAAGAAGTTTTTGGCCTCCAACAAGTAAGTTTTGTTAATTTTTCTGAATTTAAAATATTGGTCATAACATCAAATGATCTTTCAGGCAAAATTTCATATGATAATCTATGGCCTGTATCAGCAATAACATTATTTAAAGTATTCATAACTTAAGTCAATTTCCGAAAAAAAGACTTGGCAATGCGAAGCAACATTAGAACGATTTCCGGTAAACTTTTACTAATAGAACGATATTTAAGGTGCTTGCTCATTCGTCTGAAAACTTCTCGATATTCATCTGACCAATAATTTTCTGCCCCTGCAATGTTAATCGCTGCTTGCTTAAGCATTTTTTGTACGATTCGGTTCGAGAGATGCTCTTTTGATGTTAACTCAACTCCGTGATAGATCTTAGCTAATCGAAGACATTGATCAAATGAATAATCTGACGATAGTCTAAAAAATATGTTTTCCGCAGAGATTTTTAGGACATTGTTTAAAAATGGGTTTATACCAGTACGAGACATACTCGAAGGCATTTCTCTATATATAGTCAGCACTTCTGATAGATTAGCGACATCATATTTCTGTGCAATTCTCGACCATAGTTCATAATCCTCAGGTGGTTGTCGTGATATATCTTCAGAATATCCACCACATTCTTCGAGTACACTCTTCCGGAGCATAACCGAGGAATGGACGAAGGGATTATCAAAAAGTAATTCTAACTTTAAAGCATTACTAGACAGAGCATGATTATGGTAACGCTCTGATGCTTTATCACCCTCATAGATTTGTGCTCTTGTCCCAACCATTGCGGTTTGACTATTTTTCTCAAGATAATCAAATTGCTTAATAAACCGTTTAGGTAAAACGAGATCATCCTGATCTAGTCTCGCAATGAACTTACCTTTAGCTATACTTATCCCAACATTCAGACTTGCGGCTAACCCTTTATTCTCTTGCCGGTGTATTTTAATATTCTCAAACGGAAAACTCTTGGATATATCCTCTGCTATCCGTACTGAACTATCATGTGAACCATCATCTATTAATATAACTTCCGTATTAGATACTTTTTGTTCCAAAACAGATAAAAGTGCATCAGATAAAGTTGCTTTACCATTATAGACTGGAAGCACAACCGAAATATTTACATTTTTGATTAAATTATTACTCATTTTTCATTATAAGAGATGATGTGTTAATTACTTAAACCTAATCCACAGATAACATTTTCACTCCTTATAAACTATCTTTTTTTAGCAACAACATGGTAACCAAAACAGAGTAATTCATTGCTACCATGGTCATTAGCACTAAATCTAGATAATGCTTTTAAAAGCATGTTTATAGCAATTCGTTCGATTCTTGAAATTTTCTTTGTTGCATATTGCTCAGCAATCGAAGGTAATCTTCTTAGTTCTTGGGCAATGTATTCAAAATAATTTCCATTAGCAGTAAGTTCAACCACATCAAAGCCTAATTGATCAAGGTTAATCTCGTAATAATATCGATTAAAACCAGAGCTATAATGGTAAGGCGCAAAGTGAGTTAGACTATTAAATGGTGCCGTTAAAATTAATATTCCGCCTGGTTTTAAAAGACGTTGAAACTCACGCATTGCTAGCATTGGATCGGGTAAATGTTCAAATACTTCCGAACAAAGAATTATATCAAAGGATGAGTTTTCTTCGGGTATACTCGCTATATCACTTATAATATCTATTTGGTGAGTGTCCCAAGAACCAGTTTGTAATCCTTTAGTATCACCAGTTCCCTCATACTCACATAGATCTTGAGAAACATAATTTAAATGAGAACAATATTTTTTATTGGCAAGCTCACCAGCTCCAGCATCCAGAATTCTTGCATTGTTTGGCAGATTTTTTAAAACTGATTCAAGCCAAGCGTTACGAACAGAAAGATTAGTTGTTCCTACCATCATTTACCTTTTTTGAAACCAAAAGCAACCACAGGCATAGTCTTGCATATCTGATTCTTCTTTTGCTGCATTGACAATTAGCCCTTCATTTGATTTATCTGGGATTAGTGTGAATTCTTTTAAATCGAAACCTTGAAAGTAAGAAATTATTTGATCATACGAATAAATTCTATGAGCATTGAACATGATTTTAGCTTTCCCAATAGGCACGACAAAAAATAAGTTACCTTGACTCGCTACAACCCGCTTTAACTCCTCAATAGCTTTTAAATCGCCATCGACATCAATTTTATCACCATATCTCCCAAGACCAATATGCTCCACTACATGCATACAGGATAGAGATTTAACAGTATTAGAATCAAAAGGCAAAGCAGTTATATCCGCATGACTACACATAAAGTTGTCAAGCTCGAGTTCGGCGGGACGATAATCATAAAACTTCACGGGTATAAATGCGGACACTAGTGTTGAAAAATAGGTTAAAGAAGCAATGTCAACATGCTCAATTGGCGACACCTCTTGTAATTTTCTCGCAGCCCATGCTGTGTGATAAGTATAATGTTTATCAAAACTAGTCGTTGTTCCCTTATCATTCAAACAAGGATACTTGTCTTTGCTTAAAACTGTAAATCTCTGGCCGTGAGTCTTTTCAAATGTAATAAATTGTTTTTGGTATTCTCTATATCTAAATAAATAATTCAGATTAAACAACTCTTTTATTTTTTTTATTTTTCCAATCAAGCGAATCAACCTACTATCTTGAATTATAGTCACCTTCGGCTGCTCGAGTTCAACGTTATTCTCAATCAAATCAACAATACTATCAACTGATTTGAGTTCAAGCTTTTCAGACCACTCAAATCCTTGGAAAAAATACTGTTTATTATTTTGAATAATTTCATCATAACCATGTTCTAAAGTTTTGTAGAAAAACTTTTGTACTTCATAAAAGCGGCTTAACTCACTAGTTTCTTTATCCATGTAATAAAGAATACCTTTTTTATAATTTAAAAGTGTTACATGGACATTGAAGTTGTACAAATATTCATAGTAAATAGTTGGGAACTCTAAATACCCTTTCTTTGCCACGCGTACTAACTCATAAACAAAAGAAACTATTTCATTAGATGGGATATGTTCAAGTACATGCGAGCAAATCACATAATCAAACTCATTATCCTCAAAAGGGAATCTATTACCTTCATAATAGACAATTTCTTTATCTGTAGTTAACGCAGAGACATGACCTCTCTGTTTCCTTGCCTCTTCATCATCAAATATTTTTTCCAGAAGAACATTCGAACGGTGAAAAGGCGTTCCGCCAGGCCCTACTTCTAGAACTCTATCTGATGATTTAATTGATTTAATTCTCTCTGGATAAAACATAGCTATCCCTTTTTCCATCCTAACTCTGGTGCCAACAGACCAGGTCTTCTTATCATCCAATAAGGAGAATCACTCAACCCTCCTTGAATAGTGAAATATATGCACGGAGAATTTTTGTTAGGCTCTATAATCCAGTATCTGAAATACAAAGCCACAATGAGATCAACCCTATAGTTTCCTTGATTTAAGAAGCGTTTTGGAATGTAACTAACAAATTTATTTATTCCTTGTTCAACTTTGGGCCAAGATTCTTCAGGTCCATCATTAAACAAAGACCAATAAATAAGGCTGCCCTCATCATTATAAAGTGCATACCCCACTTGTAATGCCTTATCGATATTTTCTACATTGCCCTCAATAATAATTTTGACATCATCATTATTACTCATGGACTGTGTTAATACTTTGTTTGAATCATCTTCAATAGCAAATCTGGTAACAGTGAAATGAGGATCGTTAAAAATCATTGAAGAATTAATCCATTCACTCTTCTCAATATCATTAGAATTTGATGATAGGTACTTTTGAATTACATCATTTACATCATTTGATTTCGTTGCGACTTGGCCATTATCAATCCAAATTGCATGATCACATAACTTTTCAATAGCATTCATATTATGACTAACAAATAAGACTGTACGTCCTTCTCGACTTACATCCCCCATTTTGCCTAAACACTTTTTCTGAAAGTCAGCATCACCTACAGCTAAAACTTCATCAACAACAAGAATCTCTGGTTCCAAGTTTGCAGCGACAGCAAAAGCTAATCGCACATACATGCCACTGGAATATCGCTTAACAGGTGTATCTAAAAACTTTGCAACTTCTGAAAAATCAACAATCTCATCAAATTTAGCCCTAATTTCTTGCCGACTCATACCAAGAATTGCGCCGTTAAGATAGATATTTTCCCGGCCAGTTAATTCTGGATGAAAACCAGTACCAACTTCTAAAAGGCTAGCTATACGACCGTTAATATGTATCCGGCCTGTTGTCGGTTCTGTAATTCGAGATAATACTTTCAATAACGTAGACTTTCCTGCACCATTCCGCCCAATAATCCCAACTTTGTCACCTTGATTAATCTCAAAATTAATATCACGTAAAGCCCAGAACTCTTCGTTAGTATTTGAGCTTTTTTTTCTTGCAGACCTAGGGTGAATAATTTTTTTAGCTATGTTCTTACTTCCCTGAATTAAGGCGTCAGCGAATGTTTCGTACTGTCCAGTCTCTTTTTCATGCTTTATTAAGTACTTTTTGCTTAAATTTTCTACCTTAATAGCTGTTGACATTAAATTATATCCGCAAATGTTTTTTCAGTTTTTCTGAAGTATAAAAGCCCTATAATAATCATAGTAATGATCACTGCGATCGAGACTAATATTTCAGTTATATTTAAAGCTGTTTTACCACCACTTATCGCCCATCTAAACCCATCAATTACTGCTACCATTGGGTTTAAGTAATATAACAAACGGTATTGTTCGGGGACTATCGTTGCACTAAATCCGACAGGAGAAATATAAAGACCTAATTGAACAACGAATGGAACAATAATACGAAAATCACGATATTTCACATTAAGTGCAGCAACATATAAGCCTGGACCCAATGCAGCAAAAAATCCCATTAATAAAAACAACGGCATTGTCAGTATTTCCCAACTAGGCCAATATTGATACCAAGCCATAAGAAAAAATAAAATTACAAGAGAAATTAAAAAATCTATTGCAGAGACAATCACCGCTGAAGCAGGAATTATTAATCTAGGAAAATATACTTTTGAAATAAGCGTTGTATTACCAACTAAACTATTGCCGGCCTCTGCGAAGGCCGTTGAAAAAAATGTCCATGGCAATATAGCTGCAAAAACAAAAATTGGATAAGGAACCCCTTCACTCGGTAACTTTGCTATATTTCCGAAAACAACTACAAAAATGAACATCGTTAGCGTAGGTCGAATAATAGCCCACAGCAAGCCGATCACTGTTTGTTTATAACGAACTGAAATATCTCTCCAAGCGAGAATATAAAATAATTCTCTATACCTCCAGATATCCTGCCAATAATGACGTTCTGCTCTTCCTGCTTCTAATATTATTTTTTTTTCTGAGGGAGGTATCATTGGTTATTGGGCTTCTTAGCTATTAGATTTAATGATACAAACTCACCAAAAGGTTCTCTTGCTTGAGATGCGTCTATAATATTTTCAACAAAGTGAGGTTCATGTGGATATTCAGAAATAGAAACATAACCTATTTTTTCCATGATGTACTTTAACCAACAAAAATTAAAGCCTGTTTTATGAAAATCATAGGGGTCACCTTGACCACCATAAAGTAAACCAATCCAAGGTGAGTGACCAGGGGTTTGGAAATGCTCCCAATTATCACTATATATTTTTACTATACGGTCAATATCTGGAACAGAAATTCTTAATTCGCCACCTGGTTCAAGAACTTCAAACCATCTAGTTAAAACATTTACTGAATCAGTATGAGAAAAGTGTTCTAAGACATGGCATGCATAAATTAATTCAATTGATTCATTTCTAAAATTATCAAGTTTTGAAATATCAGAGATAACATCTACTGCGGGAGTTTTCAAAATATCAACATTACAAAATCCAGGCAAATGAATATTTCCGCAACCTAGATGTAATTTTGTTGCATCATTCGGTTTCATTCTAGGATATGGTTTTGTGTTTAAAATATTTTTTAAACGCCTTACAAAACTTCTTATAGCTCTTTTTATTAAATTCATTATGCTATTCATTTTTTAATTGATTAATTGTTTATCCATTACATATAAAACTTTTTTACAAATATAGATTATTTTTTACTTCTGAGCCTTAATTGAAAATTCCATGCACTAGCACACATATCACTTAAACTGCGTTTAGCTTCCCAGCCTAATATTTTTTTTGCTTTGTCGACATTAGCATAGCAAATTGCTACATCCCCCTGCCTGCGAGGTGCTATAGAATAGGTAACGTTATGCCCAGTCGATCGTTCAAATGCACTTACTAATTCTAATACGCTATATGGTGTTCCTGTTCCAAGATTGAAATCATGGCATCCACAAACATTAGTATTAGTAATATATTTCAAGGCTGCTAAATGACCTTCAGCTAAATCCATGACATGGATATAATCTCTAACACCACTTCCATCAACTGTCGGATAGTCATCTCCAAATACCTTTAGTTTATCTCTTATCCCTAATGCAACTTGTGTAATATAGGGCATAACATTATTTGGTACACCATTTGGTTGTTCTCCAATAAGCCCACTTTCATGTGCTCCTACAGGATTAAAATATCTTAACCGTACTATTTTCCATGACGGATCGGATAAAGCTAGATCTGCAAGTATTTCTTCGATCTGTAACTTTGTTCTTCCATACGGATTATTACATCCTGTCGGGTGTTGTTCATCAATAGGTAGACGCTCTGGAATTCCATATACTGTTGCACTACTACTAAAGACTAAACTTTTAATATTAGCGGATGTCATTGCTTGAATTAAACTTATACTGCCCTGAACATTATTAGCATAGTATTCAATAGGATTTTCGACCGATTCACCAACAGACTTTAGACCAGCAAAATGAATAACGGCATCGATCTCATGACGATTCATTATGTCAGTTAAAAAAGCTGTATCACGGATATCAGCTTCAACAAAGTAGATTTCCTTACCTGTTATTAATTTAATATTTTCGACAACGGCATAGTTACTATTTACAAGGTTGTCATAAAGAATTACTTTGTGACCAGCTTCCAAAAATAATACAGCAGCATGGCTTCCTATGTATCCTGAGCCACCAGTTAATAATATATTCAAACCAAAGTCCTACTTCTTTTAAAACACATCCATTTATTAATGCTAGGCTCTTAATTTATCTTGATTTGTGCAAAACCATTTATAGGTATACATCAATCCATCTTCTAAGCTCATTTTTGCTTTCCAGCCGAGTCGTTCTAATCTCGAAACATCCATTAATTTCCGTGGTGTACCATCTGGCTTAGAGATGTCAAATATTATCTCACCTTGGTATCCTATAACTTTTGCCACCGTTTCAACTAATTCTCGAATAGTACAATCAATACCTGAACCAACATTGATATGAGATGACATGGGACTCGTCTCTTGCTGATAAATCTCATTCTCTAAATTCATCACAAAAATTGAAGCCTCTGCCATATCATCCACATATAAAAATTCACGCATAGGTTTACCGCTTCCCCAAGCGATAACTTCACTATCTCCATTTATTTTGGCTTCATGGAAACGTCGGATCAACGCAGGTATTACATGGGAATTTTCTGGATGGAAATTATCATTCTCTCCATAGAGGTTAGTTGGCATAACGCTACGATAATCTCGACCATATTGTCTATTATAGCTTTCACAGAGTTTAATACCGGCAATTTTTGCAATAGCATAAGGCTCATTAGTACATTCTAAAACTCCAGTGAGTAGCGTCTCTTCTTTCATCGGCTGCTCTGCATTCTTGGGATAGATGCATGATGATCCTAAAAATAATAATTTTTGAATATCATTCTGATGAGCCGCATGGATAATGTTGGCTTCGATCATCAGGTTCTGATAGATAAACTCAGCGGGGTATTCATTATTAGCATGAATACCGCCCACTTTAGCAGCAGCTAGGTAGACGTGATCAATCTGATGAGATTGAAAAAAATCATCGACCGCTGATTGATTGGTTAAATCTAATTCGCTGCGTTCAGCAGTGATAACATGATTATTTTTATCTTTTTCTAACTGGCGAATAATTGCAGAACCCACCATACCCTTGTGACCAGCAACAAAAATATTCAAGCTCATAGTTATTCAACACTCATGGGTATTTCATGGCCATGCAACTTTAGTAAAGCATGTCGTTTGGCTATACTGAGGTCTTCAGCAACCATTTCAGCACACATTTCTTGGACAGTTATTTCAGGTTCCCAACCTAATTTTTGTTTAGCGTTGGATGGGTCGCCAAGTAATGTTTCTACTTCAGCCGGACGAAAATAACGTTCATCTACCTCAACAATCACATCACCAATATTGAGTGCTGGAGCATCATTGTCACTATTTAGTGCAACAACCACTCCCTTTTCGTTAGTCCCTTCCCCTTCAAACTTAAGAGTGATACCCAATTCTTTAGCAGACCATTCAATAAATTGTCGAACCGAATATTGAAGACCTGTTGCAATAACAAAGTCTTCAGGATTTTCTTGTTGTAACATCATCCACTGCATGCGTACGTAGTCTTTGGCATGTCCCCAATCACGTAGTGCGTCCATATTGCCCATGTATAATTTTTTTTCTAATCCCTGTGCAATATTGGCTAAACCACGTGTAATTTTACGTGTAACAAACGTTTCACCACGTCGTGGTGATTCGTGGTTAAATAAAATTCCGTTACAAGCATACATACCATACGATTCTCGGTAATTGACGGTCACCCAGTAGGCATACAGTTTTGCAACGGCGTAGGGTGAGCGTGGATAAAAAGGCGTTGTTTCTTTTTGAGGAGTTTCTTGAACTAAACCATACAATTCAGAAGTAGAAGCTTGGTAAAAACGCGTTTTCTTCTCTAGCCCTAATAACCGGATAGCTTCTAAAATTCTTAGCGTACCTATCGCATCAACATCCGCAGTATATTCAGGAGATTCAAATGAGACTGCGACGTGAGATTGCGCACCAAGATTATAAACTTCATCAGGCTGTACTTGCTGCAAAATTCGAGTCAGATTAGATGAGTCGGTTAAATCACCGTAGTGCAAAATAAATTTTTTGTTATCAACATGGGGATCTTGATAAATATGGTCAATTCTTTGGGTATTAAAGCTCGATGCTCTTCGCTTGATACCGTGAACTATATACCCCTTTTCTAGCAAAAATTCGGCTAGATAAGATCCATCTTGACCAGTTATACCGGTTATTAATGCAACTTTGTTCATTTAAATCGCTTCTTAATTCTAATTGTATACAACGGTTATTTTATTCAACGGTTACGGATTTAGCTAAATTACGTGGTTGATCGACATCGGTACCTTTTATCAATGCGACATGATAACTAAGGAGCTGAAGTAAAATATTGTAGGTTATTGGCGCGGTAATGCGGCCCACATTAGTGGTGGCTTTCACGACCTTAAAGCCGGATTCAGAGCTTATATCTGAACGCTCATCTTCAAACACAATCATTTGACCACCACGAGCTTTGACTTCCTGAAGGTTTGATTTGAGTTTATCGAGAAGATCGTCGAGTGGAGCAATGGCTATAACGGGCATATTCTCATCAATTAAGGCTAATGGACCATGTTTGAGTTCACCTGCGGGGTAGGCTTCTGCATGGATATAACTTATTTCTTTAAGTTTTAAAGCACCTTCCAGCGCGATGGGGAACATCGTACCTCTCCCCAAAAAGAGTGCATGCTGTTTATCTGCAAAAGCCTGAGCAATGTCCTGAATTTCCTGTTCATGCATCAAGGCATTCTGGATCAGATTAGGTAATTTCTGTAGTCCTTGCGTGATGTGTTTTTCACGTTCACGAGAGATACGTTTTTTCACTTTGCCAATACAGGTGAGCAATAAGGCTAATGCCACTAACTGAGTGGTAAAAGACTTGGTGGAAGCGACACCGATTTCCGGCCCGGCATGGGTGAGATAACATAGATCAGCTTCGCGGGTCAGGCTGCTTTCAGCTACATTACAGATTGATAATGTTTGAATATTTTTTACCGCGAACGCATCAGGACTAGCACCAGCATAAGCTTTAATTTGCTGCAAAGCAGCCAATGTGTCAGCAGTTTCGCCCGACTGGCTGATGGTCACAAAAAGCGTATTATTTTCAATGACCGGATTTCGATAACGAAACTCACTCGCTACTTCGACCTGACATGGCAGTCTAACAATATCTTCTGCCCAGTATTTTGCCACCATCCCCGCATGATAACTGGTACCGCAGGCAATAATATGCAGCCGTTCAATACTTTTGAAAATGGATTCGGCGCCGGGACCAAAAGTAGAAACCAGCACCTGATCCTGCGTTACTCGTCCCTCAAGAGTGTCAATTACAGCTTGTGGCTGTTCGAAGATCTCTTTGTGCATGTAATGACGATGCTCGCCCAGCTCTACCGCAGTGATATTTAGCGAAGATTGTTTGATCGGGCGGTCAACTTTCTCACCGGTTACGGAGCTGTAAATTTCAATGCTCTCGCGTGTCAGTTTAGCTACATCGCCATCTTCCAGAAAAATGAAGTTCTGGGTAACGGGTAGTAAGGCAGATACATCAGAAGCAATAAAATGTTCGCCAATACCAATACCAATGACTAATGGACTGCCTTTGCGGGCGGCTATCAGCGTATTTGGCTCATCGGTGGCAATAACACCAAGTGCATAAGCCCCTTCAAAATCTTTAATAGCTTCCACCACGGCATCAAACAGGGAAAGATTATTGCGGCTGGCAGTTGGAGAAGCATCACCGTATAAATATTGATAAATGGAGTGGGCGACCACTTCTGTATCGGTTTCAGAGGTAAAACGGTACCCCTGGTTTGTCTGTTGCTGTTTTAAAACCTGATAGTTTTCAATGATGCCATTGTGAACAACAGCAACACGGTGATTGCATATATGGGGATGGGCGTTGTTTTCGGAGGGTATTCCATGCGTGGCCCAGCGAGTATGGGCGATGCCCATCTGACCGGAAAAACTGCTGTTTTCGCCATCGATCTTGGCTTCAAGCTGCTTAATTTTACCAAGCGAACGAACCCGATGAATATTGGCGTCAGCATCCATAAGCGCAACACCGGAAGAGTCGTAGCCTCGATACTCCAGCCTGCGTAGCCCTTCCATCAAGATTGGCGCTACATTTCGCTCAGCAATACCACCGACTATTCCACACACTGATTGCTGTCCTCCAAATAAGCAAACAAGGATTATACATCAGCAACCTTATAAATAATGCCCTTCTATCATCAATAAAACGTATTAGCTGTTGAGTCTTTCAGACAAAAGGGATTAATCCTGGCCAAATAAATCGCGGGTATAAATCTTTTCTTTTACATCCTGAATATCATCAGTAATGCGATTAGCAATAATAAGAGAAGATTGTTGTTTGAATGCTGCCAAGTCATTGACTACTTTTGAACGGAAAAACTCGGCTTCTTCCAACACCGGTTCATAAACGATAACTTCTATACCCTTGGCCTTAATACGTTTCATAATGCCTTGTATTGCCGAAGCTCTAAAGTTATCTGATCCCTGCTTCATGACCAGTCGATAAATACCCACAACTAGAGGATTTTTCTTAATAATCTGTTCGGCAATAAAGTCTTTGCGGGTGGTATTGGCATCCACAATAGCCCGAATCAAGCTATTGGGCACAGTGTCATAGTTGGCCAACAGTTGTCTGGTATCTTTTGGCAGGCAGTACCCACCATAACCAAACGAAGGATTATTGTAGTGATCTCCAATGCGAGGATCCAAACCAACCCCTTCAATGATTTGTCGGCTGTTCAGGTTATGTGTTTCAGCATAACTGTCGAGTTCATTAAAATAGGCGACCCGCATCGCCAGATAGGTATTGGAAAATAATTTGATCGCTTCGGCTTCGGTAGGATCAGTAAATAACACGGGCACATCTTTCTTAACTGCGCCTTGCAACAGCAAATCAGCAAACAAACGTGCACGATCACTCTGTTCACCTACGACAATGCGTGAAGGATATAGATTGTCATATAACGCTTTACCTTCGCGTAAAAACTCAGGCGAAAAGAAAATTTTATCTGTGCTAAATTTGGCTCGAACAGTTTGAGTATAACCCACCGGAATAGTTGATTTTATTACCATAACAGCTGATGGATTTATCGCCAGCACATCCTGAATAACCGCTTCAACTGAATTGGTATTAAAGGTATTCGTTACCGTATCGTAATCAGTTGGCGTAGCAATAATGACAAAATCAGCTTTTTCATAAGCTTTTTGCTTATCCGTTGTGGCATTCAGATTGAGCGGTTTATTGGCCAGAAAATCTTCGATTTCTTTATCGACAATGGGTGATTTTTTAGCGTTAATCAGATCAACTTTTTCAGGGACGATGTCCAAGGCAGTCACATGATGATGCTGAGCCAATAACACAGCAAGAGATAAGCCCACATAGCCCGTCCCAGCAACTGCAATATTGAGTGTTTTTTCCATAATACGTCTCTTAAAAGTTATAAAACTCGTGGATATTACTGATTGATCACCGCTTTATTACTTAACCAATCTTCGATGCCACATTGGGGCATAAATCCATCAACAAATTCACCAAGAATAGCTCTGATTTGCTGATAGTCCGATACACTGACAGCATGTTGTAAATCGGTAAGTATTAACTGTAAATCCTGCCAAGGAATGACCCGCTCTTGAGCACGCATGATTTTTTGATGAGCTGTCTTACTGACATTTTCCCCAATTAACAGCTCTTCGAATAATTTTTCGCCCGGACGGAGACCCGTATAGGTAATTTCAATATCACCATCAGGATTTTCAGCATTTCTGACGGTAAAGCCGCTGAGATGAATCATTCTTGTTGCCAGGTCGACAATTTTGACAGCCGATCCCATATCCAACACAAATACATCACCTCCTTGTCCCATTGCACCAGCTTGAATTACTAGTTCTGCAGCTTCGGGAATGGTCATAAAATAGCGAATGATTTGCGAATCCGTAACCGTAACAGGGCCACCCTTGGCTATCTGTTCACGAAATAATGGCACAACTGAACCGGATGATCCCAGTACATTACCAAATCTTACCATGGTAAATCGGGTAATGGAGGTTTCTGCCAAAGCCTGCAAAACCAGCTCGGCCATGCGTTTGCTGGCCCCCATGGTATTGGTAGGTCTAACCGCTTTGTCCGTAGAAATCAACACAAATGTTTCTACGTTTGTCGTAATAGCTGCCTGGGCACAATGTAATGTACCAAAAACATTGTTACGGATACCCTCACCCACATTTTTTTCAACAATTGGCACATGTTTATACGCTGCGGCATGGTAAATAGTTTGTACCGAAAAATGCTGACAGATTGATGTCAATCGAACTCTATCGACAACCGAGCCGAGTAATGCGATCACTTCAACACCGCTCTTCAGATTACAGAGCTCCTGTTCGATTTGATACAAGGCAAATTCACTGATTTCGAACAATAACAATCGGCTGGGTTTGAGTTTGATGATTTGCCTTGTTAACTCTGATCCAATAGAACCACCGGCACCGGTGACCATGACGCATTTGTCAGTGACATTCGCTGTTAATAATTGTGGATCGGGGGCAACGGCCTCTCTACCCAGTAAGTCGGCAATATCCACTTCCTGAATATCTGAAACTTCCAGTTTGCCCTCGGCGATATCGGTAAGATCCGGCAAGGTACGGATATGTACAGGTAATTCCTCGAGAGAACGCAGAATTTCACTTCGACGACTTCTGGAGGCGGATGGCATGGCCAATAGCACATCACGGACATGGAGTTTATCAATCAATTTCACCAAATCGCGAGGACGATATACAGTCAACCCATTAATCTGTTGACGATAAAGCGTCGGGTCATCATCAATAAACGCAACTGGTCGCAATTGACGCCCCATTTTCAATAATGCTGACAGTTGAGCCCCCGCTCGTCCGGCACCATAAATTAATACAGGGGGAATATAGCGCTGATTATCCAGTTCAGCCAAAGGACTGCGCGTGGTGCTGATAAATAACCAGCGTGCATATAACCGCATCCCACCTACAGCTAAAAAGAGTAATAGCGCATTGATAATATAAATGGTTCTGGGTACTAAGCCAGCATAGGATCCAGATAATACAACAACGGTGGCAAAAATAACTGTAAACAGGCCGATGGCCTTAAAAATTGTCCACAGGGCATCAAGACCAATATAGCGAACAATCGCCCGGTATAACCCCAATTTAATAAAAATCGGTATCGCGATAAACGGCGCGAGAAAAAATAACCATAATTGAGAAACAGGCGGTTGATACAGCGTACTAAGGCGCAGCGAAAATGCCATCCATAACACCAGCATCACCACGATGTAATCGATGAAAATACTCAATATGCGTTTAGTGGTTCGCGGACGGCTTAAAAACCACTGCATTAGTTTATTATACGTGGTTTCTATCACGGACCTTTCCCTCGATTTTTCCTACTTTGGCAAATCTGAACTGAGTATTTATGACTGTAAAACCCATTGTAAACTTACCTGCCAATCGGGTAACTGCAGACCAAAATGGCGTTTTAATTTTGTATTATCCATACAGGAATTTAATGGTCGCTTGGCAGGGGTAGGATATTCTATCGTAGGTATGCCTGTTACTTTTGGAACACGCCGACCATCAGCTTCTGCTATCTGAAAGATAGTTTCGGCAAAACCCTTCCAACTGGTTTGACCTGCTGCGCTTAAATGATAAATACCACTATTTTGTTTCCAGAAGGCATCATTATTATTTGCCTGAGCCAATGCTTGAGCAGTGACATCAGCAATATGTCTACTCCACGTTGGAGTACCAATCTGATCATCTACAATATTCAATTGCTCACGTTCTTCAGCGAGTCTTAACATCGTATTCAAAAAATTATGACCTCGCCGGTCATATACCCAGCTGGTTCTGAAAATAAGATGATCACATCCACTGGCAACAATTGCCTGCTCCCCTTCCAGTTTTGTCAGACCATAATGGCTTAATGGACCGGTAGCATCGGTCTCTACCCAGGGCGAAGCCTTACTGCCATCAAACACATAATCCGTTGAAAAATGCACCATGGGAATCGATAACTTTTTGGCTTCTTCAGCCATCACAGCCGGGGCAATAGCATTAATTTTTTGGGCTAATTCAGTTTCCTGTTCAGCTTTATCTACTGCGGTATAGGCTGCGGCATTCACAATCAGATCCGGCTGAACAGCATGAATCGACTCACGAACTGCGGTTATATCCGCCAAATCCAGTGATTGTCTTGTCGTAGTATGTAATTCGCCCAAGCAGGCGAGACTGCGCTGTAATTGAAAACCAACCTGCCCCTGTCCACCTATCAGTAATATTTTCACTTAAAAGGTCTCAGCCAGTTTAAACGGGGTACCTTGTTGATCTTTGGCAGACAAAACCGGTGTTATGTCCTCTAACGGCCAGTCAATTGCCAGATCGGCATCATCCCATGCCACCGTTCTTTCATATTCAGGTGCGTAATAATCGGTTGTTTTATAAAGAAAATCGGCACTGTCGCTCAACACCAGAAAACCATGGGCAAACCCGGCGGGAACCCAGAATTGTTCCTGGCCCTCAGCAGTTAAAACCGCTCCGGTCCATTGACCAAACGTCAGTGAATCACGCCGCATATCAACGGCTACATCAAACACCTTTCCAACCGTTACTCGAACCAGTTTCCCTTGCGGTTGCTTGATTTGATAATGTAGCCCACGCAATACACCTTTGGCTGAGCGAGAGTGATTATCCTGCACAAATTCAATATCCAAACCGAGTAAATCCTGAAAGGTTTTCTTGTTATAACTTTCCAGAAAAAAACCGCGTTCATCACCAAACTTTTTGGGTGTCAGTAATTTAACGTCAGGAATACTGGTCTCGGTGACTAACATAAGTAAATTGTCTCATTAATGATATTTAACAGATATTTACCATAACCGCTTTTTAATAATGGCTGGGCCAATTGTTCCAGTTGTTCAGCATCAATATATCCCATGCGAAAGGCAATCTCTTCAGGACACATCACTTTTAACCCCTGCCGTTGTTCAAGGGTTTGAATGAACATTGAAGCATCCAATAAGGAATCATGGGTTCCGGTATCCAGCCAGGCCATACCCCGGCCCATTACCTGTACGTTGAGTTGACCATTATCCAGATAAGCCTGATTCACATCAGTAATCTCAAGTTCACCTCGAGCGGAAGGTTTGAGGTTACGAGCAATCTCGACTACCTGATTATCATAGAAATACAGGCCGGTGATCGCATAACGGGATTTGGGTTTTAACGGTTTTTCCTCAATGCTCAGTGCTTTACCATTTTCATCAAAAGCCACCACACCATAACGTCCCGGATCGCTGACAGGATAGGCAAAAACGGTCGCGCCTTCTTTGTTATTATCAGCATCTCGCATCATATCGGCCAAATCATGTCCGTAATATACGTTATCCCCCAGCACTAAAGCGCAATCATCATCACCGATAAAATCAGCACCCAGGGTAAATGCCTGAGCAATACCTTCCGGTTTATCCTGGACAATATAATTTAGATTCAAACCCCACTTGGTACCATCACCCAATAATTGTTCAAGGCGTGGGGTGTCTTGAGGGGTGGAAATAATACAAATGTCACGCATTCCGGCCAGCATCATGGTAGCCAGTGGATAATAAATCATCGGTTTGTCATAAACCGGCAACAGTTGTTTACAGATAGACTGGGTTACCGGATATAAGCGTGTGCCGCTTCCGCCTGCCAGTACGATTCCCTTACGACTCATTTATTGTCTCCCAGTCCAAGTCTTTGTTGCTGATAACTACCATCCATCACGTTTTCACACCACTGGCGATTATCCAGATACCACTGCACTGTTTTACGTAATCCCGTGGCAAATGTTTCCTGAGGTTTCCAGCCCAGTTCGCGTTCAATTTTGCTGGCATCAATGGCATAACGCGCATCATGACCAGGACGATCCGTAACAAATTCGATTAAATTTTTATGTGGCCGATGGGGTGAATCAGGCAATAGTTCATCCAGAATCTGACAAATCAGTTGTACCACTTCCAGATTGGTATGTTCATTAAAACCTCCGACATTATAGCTTTCGCATAACTTGCCTTCCGCCAGCACCAGTCTTAAGGCTCTTGCATGATCATCGACATATAACCAATCACGGATATTTTCGCCTTTACCGTAAATAGGCAATGGTTTACCAGCAAGTGCATTGTTAATTACTACTGGAATCAATTTTTCGGGGAACTGATACGGCCCATAGTTATTGGAACAGTTAGTCATTAATACTGGTAAACCATATGTATGGTGCCAGGCACGAACCAAATGGTCACTGCCAGCTTTGGTGGCGGAGTATGGTGAATTGGGTTGGTAAGGAGTTGTTTCAGTAAACAGACCCGTTTCGCCTAATGTGCCATAGACTTCGTCTGTTGAAATATGATGAAAGCGGAACTTTCCGGCATCATCAGCGGATAATGATTTCCAGTATTTTCTGGCCGCCTCAAGCAAAATATATGTACCAACCACATTGGTTTGCACAAAATCTGCGGGGCCATCTATCGAACGATCAACATGCGATTCGGCAGCGAGATGCATCATGGCACTCGGCTGATATTGGGAGAAGATTCGATCCATTGCCTCAGCATCACAGATATCAGCTTGTTCAAAATGATAATTTGGCGAAGCATCAATCTCGGTTAGTGATTCGAGATTGCCAGCATAGGTAAGTTTATCGATGTTAATAACGGTGAAGTCGGTTTCGGTAATTAATTGACGAATCAATGCAGAGCCGATAAAACCGGCACCGCCAGTTACGAGCAGGGTATTTTTATTCACGTTGCTGAGTTCACTTTTCAATTTGAGAAATTCAGATATGCCGTCCTTGGTCACGTGAAAGTTAGCACCGACAAGGGCTAAAAATCAACTTGAAAGTTTGTCGCAGGTTTTGAAACAGAGAGAGATGGTACGCCCGGCAGGACTCGAACCTGCTACCCTCGGCTTAGAAGGCCGATGCTCTATCCAGATGAGCTACGGGCGCATTAATAACTAAGTGAGGATAATTAAGCAGTCAATAAAGTGGTCGGGGCAGAGAGATTCGAACTCCCGACCCTCTGGTCCCAAACCAGATGCGCTACCAGACTGCGCTATGCCCCGACTTATCCAAGGACAGACATCCTCGAAGAAGGCGAAATAATACGCTGATGCCGATAGCGAGTCAACAGCACATTTATATTTTTTGCCGTGGCTAACGCAACGTGCGATCATAGCCGCTTTTGAAAGGCCGGAACCTACAGAATGACTGCTCAAATCATCGACGGAAAAACAATTGCTACCGAGCTAAAACAGAAAATCAAAGCAGCAACTCAGATGCGTCTTGCCACCGGCAAACGTCGGCCTGGGCTGGCTGTGGTTCTGATTGGCGACAATCCGGCGTCCCAAGTCTATGTGGGTAGCAAGCGTCGCAGTTGTGAAGAGGTAGGTTTCAAATCTGAATCATTTGATTTACCAGAAACCACTACAGAACAAGAACTGCTAGACCTGATTACACAGCTTAATGAAGACGATGAGATTGATGGCATTCTGGTGCAACTGCCTCTGCCGGCACATTTCAATACTGATGTCATTATTGAACATATTGCACCGCACAAAGATGTGGATGGTTTTCATCCTTATAACATCGGTCGCTTGGCTCAACGTAATCCACTTTTACGTCCATGTACACCGAAAGGTGTGATTACCATGATGCAATCTGTTGGAATTGATCTTAGAGGTAAAGAAGCAGTGGTCGTTGGGGCTTCCAATATAGTGGGTCGTCCAATGGGACTTGAACTGTTACTGGCTGGATGCACGACTACCGTTTGTCATCGTATGACAAAAGATTTGGAATCCCATGTTCGTCGTGCAGAAGTGTTGGTTGTCGCGGTAGGCAAACCCAACTTTATTCCGGGTGACTGGATCCGCGAAGATGCCGTAGTGATTGATGTGGGTATTAACCGACTGGAAAACGGGAAGTTAACAGGCGACGTTGAGTTTGATAAAGCCAGCGAAAAAGCAGCCTGGATTACACCTGTTCCGGGTGGTGTCGGTCCTATGACTGTGGCTACATTGCTCGAAAACACATTATTTGCTGCCGATCAGTTACATCAATAACAGCTGAGGCCAGTCCTGATGCCCCTCCAACACTGGAGGGGCAAACTGTAAAACCCAATCTAACCATTCCATTGCCAATCACGGATCTCTGGTAAATCCTGTCCATGCTCCCGAATATAGTCATCATGTTCTGCGAGCTTCTGTTGAATAAATAACTCGATTTCTGACACTTTATCATCGGGCAGCTCTGTTAAATGTTTGACGGCATTTTCCAGCAGGTGAAAACGATCCAGACCATTAATAACTGCCATATCAAATGGCGTGGTGGTGGTCCCCTCCTCTTTGAAGCCATGGACATGCAGATTTTTATGATTGGTGCGGCGATAAGTTAACCGGTGAATCAGCATTGGATAACCATGGTAGGCAAAAATAACCGGTTTATTTTTAGTGAATAATGCATCAAATTCATCTTCTTCAAGACCATGAGGATGTTCACTGGGTGATTGTAATTTCATCAGATCCACCACATTAATCACCCTGACTTTCAGCTCTGGTAAAAACATATTCAGTAATTTTACTGCAGCCAGTGTTTCCATCGTCGGTACATCACCACAACAAGCCATCACCAGATCCGGTTCGTTGCCATTATCATTACTGGCCCATTGCCAGACACCTACACCAGCGGTGCAATGTTTTACTGCCGACTCCATATCCAGCCATTGTGGAGAAGATTGTTTACCGGCCACAACCACGTTTACATAGTTACGACTGCGCAGGCAGTGATCAGTAACGGATAACAGTGTATTGGCATCAGGCGGCAGATACACACGTACCACTTCGGCTTTTTTATTCACTACATGATCAATAAAGCCCGGATCCTGATGCGAAAAGCCATTGTGATCCTGACGCCATACATGTGATGACAATAGATAGTTTAATGAGGCAACAGGTTTACGCCATGGGATCTGATTACAGATTTTCAGCCATTTGGCATGCTGATTGAACATCGAGTCGATGATATGAATAAACGCTTCATAACACGAAAAAAAGCCGTGGCGGCCCGTTAACAGATAACCTTCCAGCCAGCCCTGACACTGATGCTCACTGAGCATTTCCATCACTCTGCCATTTTTGGACAGTTTGTCATCACCCGGAATCATTTCCCCCATCCAGGTTCTGCCGGTGACATCAAGCACATCCTGCCAACGATTGGAGTTATTTTCATCGGGACTGAACAAGCGGAAGTTCTTGGCATCAAGATTCTGTTGCATCACATCGCGCAGAAATTTACCCATTACCCGGGTAGCTTCGCCTTTCGTGCCTCCGGGCTTTTTGACTTCTACGGCATAGTCACGAAAATCCGGTAAAGTTAGATCCTGCAGCAGCTGACCACCATTTGCATGTGGATTTGCGCCCATCCGTCGATCACCCTCAGGCGCCAAGGCTGCCAGTTCCGCTTTGAGCTTGCCGCCATCATCAAATAGCTCTTCCGGCTTATAGCTTTTCAGCCATTTATTAAGGATTTCGACATGTCCTTCCTTATCCATATCGCCCATGGGCACCTGATGAGATCGGAATGTGCCTTCAGTTTTTTTGCCATCGACTTCTTCTGGACCTGTCCAACCTTTTGGCGAACGTAAAATAATCATTGGCCAGCGGGGACGCAGATGTACACCATGTTCACGCGCATCATTCTGGATATGACGGATTTGTTCCATGGCTTTATCCAATGTTGCCGCCATCAGTTGATGCATCTGCTTTGGATCATCGCCTTCGACAAAGTAGGGCGTATAACCATAACCATAAAACAAGGCTTCCAGCTCATCATTGAGGATACGTGCCAGTACTGTCGGACTGGCAATTTTGTAACCATTGAGATGCAATATCGGTAATACCGCACCATCATGCTGTGGATTCAAAAATTTATTGGAATGCCAGCTGGTGGCTAACGCACCCGTTTCCGCTTCACCATCACCAACCACACAGGCGACAACCAAATCTGGGTTATCAAATGCCGCACCATAAGCATGGGATAAGGCATAACCCAATTCTCCACCTTCATGAATTGAGCCCGGGGTTTCCGGAGCAACATGACTGGGTACGCCACCCGGAAAGGAAAACTGTTTGAACAAACGTTTTAAGCCGGCTTCATCCTCGGATATGTCCGGATAGGTTTCACTATAAGTACCTTCCAGATAGGTATTAGCAACCAACGCCGGTCCACCATGACCAGGCCCAGCAATGTAGATCATATTAAGATCACGTTTTTTGATAACCCGGTTTAAATGCACATATATAAAGTTGAGTCCGGGTGTGGTGCCCCAATGTCCCAACAGCCGTGGTTTGATGTGTTTTGCCTGAAGAGGTTGTTTTAACAATGGGTTGTCATACAGATATATTTGTCCCACTGACAAATAATTTGCGGCGCGCCAGTAGGCATGCATTTTATCCAGTAAGTCCTGATCCAGTGGTTGTAATGTATTTGATGGTTCAAATGTCATTTTGCTTTTCCCCTTAATGATTCAGGTTCAATAGATCGCACATCGATTGCGCAATCATTAATTCCTCGTTTGTCGGGATGATCCAGACAGTAACTCTGCTTTGTGATGTTGAAATGCATAGAGCATTTTGCTGATTTAATTCGTTATCCAGTTCAATGCCGATAAATGCCAGTTGCTGACAAATCTGTGTCCGGATTTCCGCTACGTTTTCACCAATCCCTCCAGAAAATACCAAGGTATCCAAACCGCCTAAAGCAGCAGCATAAGCACCAATCTGCTTTCTGGCCTGATAGCAAAACACGTTTATGGCATCTTCGGCATTTGGGTCAGTCGACCGTTTTTCCAATAGCTGCTGCATATCACTGGTAGTGGTTGAAATCCCCAGCAAACCAGATTGCTGATTAATCATTGTTTCAAACTGTTCAGCATTCATGCTTTCACTTCGGTTAAGAACACCAAATAAACCCGGATCAAGATCACCACTACGAGTCCCCATTACCAGGCCCGCTGCTGGCGTCATCGCCATTGTGGTATCAATAGATTGCCCATTTGTGACAGCTGTCATGCTGGCACCATTGCCCAGATGCGCCAAAATTATCCTGTCTTGATTCGCTTTTTTAGCATTTTGCTGTTGTAACACCTGCATTAAATATCGGTATGACAGGCCATGAAATCCGTATCGATAAATACCTTTTTCATAATACTGACGGGGAATGGGGAGTAATTTGGCAACTGTTGGCAGATTCTGATGAAATTCAGTATCAAAACAAACCATTTGTTTTAACTGTGGGAAATGCTGGTCAAATACTTCAATTAATTGAATCTCACCCGGTAAATGCTGTGGATCAAGAGGGGTTATTGCCGACAAATGCTTGAGTAATTGCTTGGTAACCCATTGGGGATTTTTATACTGATGCCCACCGTGAACAATACGATGCCCGATAGCTTTAACTGAGCTGATATCAATATTTTTATAAACCCAATCTATCAACACCTCAACAGCCTGCTGATAATTGTCAGCCTTGATATCTACAGTGGACTCTTCTGCCTGAATCGAGTTTGTGACGCACAACTTGGCGACAGGCAATCCCAGCCCTGTGAGCTTGCCGAATAAAATGGGAGTAAGCGATTCGGTTACGTTATACAACGTAAATTTGATACTGGATGAACCGCCGTTGATAGTCAGTAAATACGTTTTATCTTTGGGCATAATCGATCCATTAATTTAAATTCGATCATGCCCACACTAAAACGCTTTGTATAGCCGGGAAGAAGATTAATAACGTTGGTATTGATTCAGATCAATCTATGACTAAGAAGGTTAGATACATGTCAGCCACCATTTGTAGACGGCTGAATGGGTCAGCTAAATTTTCCGCCAACTGGTTTTGCCTGCTGAATCTTCCAGCACAATTCCCATCGCCGTCAGTTCATCACGAACTTGATCTGCGCGGCCCCAGTCTTTTGCCGCACGAGCTGCATTTCTGTCAGCAATCAATTGTTCGATTTTACCGGTTTCATCCTGCTGACCACCTGTAAGGAAGACTTCTGCAGATTGCTGAAATAATCCAAGCACGTCGCCAAATGCTAATAATAACCCAGCCAGATAAGCTGATTTTTTCTCATCATTTTCTTCACGGGCTATATTTAACGCCTGACGCACATCTGCCAGAACAGATAATGCCAGCGCCGTATTAAAATCATCATCCATCGCTTCACGAAAACGTGGGGCAAACTCTAAATCATCCTGCCAGATAACGGTTTCAGGTGTGACATCACGCAAAGAATGATAAAAACGGGTTAAGGCTGTTTTGGCCTGCTCCAACTGATCTTCTGCATAATTCAAAGGACTACGGTAATGACTCATTAAGATGAAATAACGTACTGCTTCTGCCGGATATTTCGCCAATACCTCACGCACAGTAAAAAAATTACCCAAGGATTTGGACATCTTTTCATCATCAATCCGGACAAAGCCATTGTGCATCCAGTAGTTTACACTCTGGCAACCATGTGCGCCTTCAGATTGGGCGATTTCATTTTCATGATGTGGAAACTGCAGATCCTGTCCACCGCCATGAATATCAAAATGATGACCAAGACATTCAGCTGACATCGCTGAACATTCAATATGCCAGCCCGGACGACCCAGCCCCCATGGCGAATCCCATGCTGGTTCTTCAGGTTTTGCAGCTTTCCATAAAACAAAATCCAGTGGATCGGTTTTAGCTTCATTTACAGCGATTCGTTCGCCCGCGCGTAAATCATCTATCTGTCGACCAGAAAGTTTGCCATAGCCCGAAAACTCACTGACGTCATAATAGACATCACCATTTTCTGCAACGTACGCCAGACCTTTTTCAATCAGTGTCTGAATCATATCCAGCATAGGCTGCATGGCTTCGGTGGCGCGGGGCTCACGGTCGGGTCTGAGTACACCTAAAGCATCGGCATCAGCATGCATTTCATTGATATAGCGATCGGTCAACGTCTGAATTGTTTCGCCGTTTTCCGCTGCCCGTTTAATGATCTTGTCATCTATATCGGTGATATTACGGATGTAGGTCACGTCATAGCCACTGGCCCGCAGGTAACGCGTCACTACATCAAACACCACCATCACCCGCGCATGACCGACATGACAGAGATCGTAAACCGTCATGCCGCAGACATACATTTTAACTTTGCCTGGCTCTATCGGTTTAAAGACTTCTTTCTGCTTGGATAAAGTATTGTGAAGTTTTAACATTTTTTATTTATCTGAAGTATCTTTTAAGCCAATGGTCAGATTGAATACCGGCGTATCAACGCTATGATCATAACGATCACTGACAAAATAGCCTTCTCGTTCAAACTGGAAAACAGTTTCCGGTTCACAATTTACAATGGCCGGTTCGGCAATTGCTTTAATGACCTTTAACGAATCGGGGTTCACATCGTCAAGATAGTTACCCGTTGCTTTTCCCGGTGCTTCCGCCAAAAATAATCTATCGTATAAACGCAACTCGACTTCTTTGCCTTCTGTGGCTGAAACCCAGTGAATCACGCCACGTGGTTTCATCTCAGGGGGCGGATTTTGGCCGACAGTATCGGGCACTAATGAGGCAATCACTTCAATGATTTCACCGTTATCATCCTTGATAACATCATCAGCCTTAATGACATAAGCACCACGTAACCGCACATAATCACCAATCACCAGACGCTTGAACTTTTTCCGGCTCAGACTGGTGTCTTCGGTAAAGTCGCTGGCATCAATAAAAATTTCTTTGGTGAACGGCAATGTACGCTGTCCCATGGCTTCCTGTTGCGGATGGTTCGCGACTTCCAGCCATTCAACGCTTTCAGCAGCATTAGAGATGGTCACCTTCAGAGGTTTCAACACACACATGGCACGTGCTGCGTTTTCATTTAAATCTTTGCGGATCTCAAATTCCAGCTGGGCAATATCAACAATACCATCTGTTTTGGCCACGGCCAGATCGTCACAAAAAGCGCGCAACGCCGCAGCCGTATAACCGCGCCGTCTCATACCTGAAATGGTTGGCATTCTGGGATCATTCCAGCCAGCAACGATTTGCTCATCGACCAGTTGTTTTAAATTGCGCTTACTGGTCACCGTATAGTTCAGATTGAGACGGCCAAACTCATACTGCTTTGGTTTTGAAGGAACGGGCAGATTTGCAATAAACCACTCATACAACGGACGATGGTCCTGAAATTCCAGCGTACAGATACTGTGGGTGACGCCTTCAATCGCATCGCCTTGCCCGTGGGCAAAATCATAACTGGGATAAATACACCATTTGTCACCGGTTTGATGGTGCGATTTCTTGCGAATACGATAAAGAATCGGATCACGCAGGTTCATATTGGGCGAAGCCATATCGATTTTTGCGCGCAACACACAAAAACCTTCAGCAAAATCGCCTTGCCGCATTTTTTCAAATAAAGAGAGGTTTTCTTCTACGCTGCGATCACGAAATGGCGATTCCTTACCCGGCTTGGTCGCCCAGCCACGGTATTCACTGGCTTGTTCAGCGGTGAGATCACAAACATAGGCTTTGCCTTGCTTGATCAGGTGAACAGCCCATTCATAAAACTGCTCAAAATAACTTGATGCATAACGTACGTCACCCGCCCACTTAAATCCCAGCCACTGGACATCTTCCATGATGGCTTCAATGTATTCCTGCTCTTCTTTAGCTGGATTAGTATCATCAAAGCGTAAATGACAATCACCGCCGAATTCCTCAGCCAAACCGAAGTTCAGGCAAATAGACTTGGCATGACCAATATGCAAGTATCCATTGGGCTCAGGGGGAAAGCGGGTAACGACTTTTCCGGCGACCCTGCCAGAATCAATATCTTCCTGAATAATGGGACGTATAAAATTATGATTGGCAGCAGATTCTGACATAGTGAATGTTTACAGTTAAATGTGAACGCGCATTATACGCTGTCAGCAGCGTCGGGTGACAGTGCTGTTTCGGTATGTTGGATCTGAAAAGGTCTTTAATTGTCTTCACCTGAATTGCTTTGATGCTCTATCATGATGGTTTTTGCAATTTTTGGACAAGCTACCATGAAATTACTCTATCGCCATCTGGCCCCCCTGTTTTTTGCTTCGTTTTCGCTGGCTGCCCAAGCGGAAGGCGGCGGCGCACAACCCAAAGTGAAACTCAGCACTAATCATGGCGATATTGTTATCGCGCTGAATGCTGATAAAGCACCGGAAACCGTTAAAAACTTTATTCAATATGTTGAATCCGGTTTTTACGATGGCACTATTTTCCATCGTGTCATTGAAAATTTTATGATTCAGGGTGGTGGATTTGATGAATCCTTCAAACAGAAAAAAACCGAAGCGTCCATCCAAAATGAAGCCGATAACGGCTTAAGCAATAAAAAGGGCACTGTCGCGATGGCGCGGACAGGTGATCCACATTCTGCTACGGCCCAGTTTTTTATTAATACCAAAGATAATGACTTTCTGGATCATCGCGATAAAACCATGCAGGATTGGGGTTATGCCGTATTTGGTGAAGTCATTGAAGGTATGGATGTGGTCGATGCAATTCGCAAAGTAAAAACTACTATGCGTGGTGGTCATCAGGATGTTCCTGCAGAAGCTGTAGTCATTGAAAAAGCGATTGTGGTCGAATAATTGATCCATCCAATTTAATGAAAACCCTGTTTATTTCAGATTTGCATCTTAGTCCTGACCAGCCGGATCTTATCCGGCTGGCCACTGATTTTGTTGCCCAGCAGGTTAATGTCGATGCGTTTTATATAGTTGGAGATATTTTTAATACCTGGTTGGGAGATGATTTAGTCCCGACTGAGTTTGATCCGTTTATTCAGGCATTACAAAATCTTCAGCAACAAGGCAGCAAAATTTATCTGATGGTTGGCAATCGGGATTTTATGCTGGGTAAAGATTTTGCCCAACGGGTTGGCGGTACCTTACTGGATGATCCGGTCATGATTGATGTATACGGACATAAAATATTATTAATGCATGGGGACAGTTTGTGCACTGATGATGTGAGTTATCAACGTTACCGAAAAGTGGTGCGTAACCGCTGGTTACAAAAACTATTCCTGGCAATGCCCTTAAAGGTTCGCCAAGGAATTTCCGATAAAATCAAAGCCAAAAGCAAACAGCAGAAGCAGTACAAACAAGCTCAGATAATGGATGTTAATCCTGCATCTGTCAGACAGGTAATGCAGCAATACAATGCGACGCTACTGCTGCACGGTCACACTCACCGTCCCGCTATTCATACACTGCAATCTTCGCAAAACAATTCTAACTATCGAATCGTATTAGGGGATTGGCAACCTGATGCGAGTTATATTGAAATTACTCCTGAGAAAATACGCTTAGTCGACAAACGTTTGCCTGAGGGGCAAGCTATACTCTCACTCAATTAGCCGAGATATTCATCCAGAATTTCACGCAATTTCTGCGGTGGCACATATCCGGGTAACATCTGACCATCTTCAAGGAAGATTGCCGGTGTACCACGCACTCCCAACTTGCTACCAATTTCAAACTGCTCGGCGACAGGATTGTTTTCACAGAGAGATGTTTTTTTCACTTCGCGCTGGGCTTTTGCATCCGTCATGGCTTTCTGCTGATCCTTGGCACACCAGACTTCAATTAATTTATTAGCTGATTCGGATTCTGCTCCAGCCCGAGGATAAGCCATATAACGAATGGTGATTCCCAAATCATTGTAGTCTTTGACCTGACGATGCAACTCACGGCAATAGCCACAATCAACATCGGTAAATACGGTAACAGTGTAGTCCGGCTTTTTGGCGGCAAAAATAATCAGATCATTTTCATCTACACGATCCAGTAAAGCCTTTTTCACTTCAATACGCCGTGCTTCTGTAATGTTTTCACGCGTTTCCAACGCCAGTAAATCACCTTGAATCAAAAATTGACCATCTGCTGTGAAGTAATAAATACGATCATCAATGACTGCTTCATATAAACCACTTTTGCCAACTGGTGATAGTGATTGCAATTGCATATCAGGTAATTGTTTATTAAGTTCAGCTTTGAGTTCTGTCATCTCATCTGCATGCGCCAGACTCATGCAAAGCAATAACGGCAACCATACCAATCGGCTTAAATTCATTTATTGGTTCTCTTAATCTCGAAAATTATTGAATTGCAACGGCATATCAATCGAATCATGACTTTTCAACAGTGCCATAACCTGTTGCAAATCATCACGTTTTTTGCCGGTTACTCTGACACTATCGCCCTGTACTGCTGCCTGAACTTTAATTTTGCTTTCTTTAATCAGTTTGACGATGGTGCGTGATAGATCTTTTTCGATGCCTTCACGAACCAGCACATCCTGCTTTCGCATCTTGCCATAACCCACAGGATCCTTAAGTTCAAGACAACTGATATCAATACCACGTTTCACCAGTTTCATTCTAAGAATATCGAGCAACTGATCTAATTGAAAATCACTGTTGGCAAACATGGTCAGTGTTTTGTCTGACTGCTCGACTTTGGCATCGGTTCCGCGGAAATCAAAGCGATTATCCAGTTCACGGTTTGCCTGATCAACCGCATTGGTCAGTTCATGCTTGTCTACTTCAGAAACAATATCAAATGAGGGCATCTAGCTTCTCCCAATCAAATTAAATTTTAGCCGGACAGTTTACCATCAGCTTTCATGGCAGCGGAAAATCAACCACGTGGATGATGCTGATTATGTATTTGCTGGAGTCTGGCTTTGGCAACATGGGTATAAATTTGGGTAGTGGATAAATCAGCATGGCCAAGTAAAAGCTGAACCACTCGTAAATCTGCTCCATGATTCAGCAAATGGGTGGCGAAAGCATGTCGTAACGTGTGTGGTGAAAGCGGCTTATCAATAAGCGCCAGTTTGGCGTAACGTTTGATAATGTACCAGAATGCCTGTCGGGTCATTGAATGTCCCCGCCGGGTTGGAAATAAATCATCCGTCACTTGACCTTGTAATAACTGAGGTCGACTTTCAAGCAAATACAATTGCAACCAGTCCAATGCCGTTTCGCCTAAAGGGACCAATCTTTCCTTATTGCCTTTACCAATGCAGCGTATTAAGCCCTGACGCATATTGAGTTGTTCAAAGGTTAAAGCCACCAGTTCAGATACCCGTAAGCCAGTGGCATAAAGTACTTCCAACATCGTTCTGTCGCGCATACCCAAGGCTGTCTCAGTATCTGGTTGCGCTAACAGATTGATAACATCTTCTTCTGACAAGCTTCCCGGCAATGATTTACCCAATCTCGGAGACTCAAGCATTGCGGTAGGATCTGAATCACGAATGGCTTCACGACATAAATAGCGGTAAAAACGGCGAAGGCTGGATAACAGGCGTGCATCGCTGCGTACCTTTTTACCCTCTCGCATTCGTTGCTGAAGATAGCGCTGAATATGTTCACGTTGCGCATTGGCCAATGTCACATTAAACGGCTGCAACCAACTGGCAAAAGCCACTAAATCATGTTGATAGGCCGTTACTGTATTATCGCTAAGCCCTGATTCAAGCCATAAAGAATCAAGAAAACTCTGTAAATGACGTTCGTGTTTATCAACAGCTTGTTTCATTGAATTGCTTCAGTTTGACTATAGTGCATGTCGATTTAACCGCATAAAAAAAGGACAAAGCTGAAAATCAACTTTGTCCCTTTTTCTGTAATAACGGATCAATCGATCCGCTGAATTACAATTTTTCTTTAATACGTGCCGCTTTACCAGTCAAATCACGCAAGTAGTAAAGTTTCGCACGGCGAACGTCACCACGGCGTTTCAATTCAACACTGGCGATGGTTGGGCTGTGAGCCTGGAAAACACGCTCAACACCAACACCGTTAGAGATTTTGCGAACAGTGAAAGCTGAATGCAAACCACGGTTACGTTTAGCGATAACAACGCCTTCAAAAGCCTGTTCACGTTCACGCTCACCTTCTTTAATACGAACCTTGACAACAACTGTGTCACCGGCAGAAAAATCCGGAATATCGGTTCTTAATTGTTCAGCATTAAGCTGATCGATAATGTTACTCATTGTTTGCTCCCAACTAATCCTGCCCGCGCTCGGCAATAAATTCTTCCAATAAAGCAGCCTGTTCTGTTGATAATGTCATCGATTCCAACAAATCAGGTCGCCGTAACCATGTTCGTCCTAAGGACTGTTTGAGGCGCCACTGACGTATTGCCTCATGATTTCCACCTAACAGTACGGCTGGTACTGTCTGGCCATTTAACTGTTCCGGGCGGGTGTAATGTGGATGGTCCAGCAGACCACTCATAAACGAATCCTGCTCAGCAGATTCGGCATCACCCAACACCCCGGGTAATAAACGGGCAATACCATCAATCATCACCATGGCTGCCAGCTCACCCCCACTGAGGACATAGTCACCTATCGACCATTCCTCATCAATTTCCTGTTCAACCAGTCGCTCGTCAATACCTTCGTAGCGACCGGCCAGCAAAATCATCGATCCACGTTTGGCCATTTCACCTAACGCGTGCTGATTCAGCTTTTGTCCCTGTGGTGATAAATAAATGACTTTCACATCATCACCAAGTTGTTGTTTTGCTGTTTTAATCGCATCCAACAAAGGACTGACTTTCATTACCATTCCGGGACCACCACCATAAGGTCGGTCATCCACGCTTTGATGTTTGTCGGTTGTAAACTCTCGCGGGTTTAAATAACTCAGGCTTAATCTGCCCTGTTTTACCGCCCTGCCGGTTACACCATATTCTGTTATCGCCGCAAACATCTCCGGAAACAATGAGATTACTGACAGCTTCATTTTAATTCATCAAAGATAGTCAGCTTGCCAATCGACCTGAATCTGCTTGTTTTCCAAATCAACCTTTAAAACAGTTCGATCCAGAACAAACGGAATCAGATACTCCTTATCTGGCTCTGTTCCACTTACCACCAGAACATCATTTGCACCTGTTTCTAACAGATGATCAACGATTCCCAGTTTTTCATTTTCAGCATTAATAACTGTCAGGCCAACCAAGTCAGCCCAGTAAAATTCATCTTCATCAGTTTCCAGCAATTGTGAACGTTTTATCGCCAGTTCTGAACCAATCAATGTCATGGCCTGATTTCGGTCAGTGACCTTCTCCAGACTCATCACAACCGCCTTACCCTGTAACTGACCACCATTCACTTCGATTGGTATCCAATCTCCATGACGATGCACATAAAGCGGTTTATATTCCAGAATGTTGTCGCGAGGGTCGGTATATGAAAAAACTTTAACCCAACCCTTTACGCCGAAAACACCTGATATTTTCCCTACCGGGATGTATTCGCTGGCATCAGCCATCACGAGACTCCCGGATAGAAATTAAGCAGACTTTTGTGCTTGCTTGATCAGCTGGGCAACACGCTCAGAGGTTTGTGCACCTTGGCTGATCCAATGTTTAACGCGCTCTAAATCAATGCGTAGCTCTTCTTCCTGGCCTTTAGCAATCGGGTTAAAGAACCCAAGACGCTCGATGTAACGACCATCACGTTTACTACGTGAATCTGTTACGACAATGCCGTAAAAAGGACGCTTTTTTGCGCCGCCGCGTGTCATTCTGATTGTTACCATAAACCTACCCGTTGAAAATCTGGATGGAAAAATAGAGTTATTTTACGCACTTATCCAAGGTTTGCAAAGCTGTAAATGCGATTGTGTTAAAAAGGCATGCCACCGCCGCCCATTGGCAGTTTTCCACCAAGGCCGCGCATCATTTTAGCCATACCACCTTTCTGTCCCATTTTCTTCATCATTTTCTGCATTTGTGAGAACTGTTTCAGTAGGCGGTTAACATCCTGGATCTGTGTGCCAGAGCCAGCTGCAATACGTTTTTTCCTGGAGCCTTTGATTAATTCAGGACGACGCCGCTCTTTCGGAGTCATTGAATTGATCATCGCTTCCATTCTGACCAGTTCTTTATCATTGGCCTGATTTTTAACGGCATCTGGAATTTGTCCCATTCCAGGCAACTTATCCATCAATGTGCCAATGCCGCCCATTTTGCTCATTTGCTGTAGTTGATCGCGAAAATCTTCAAGGTCAAAACCTTTGCCTTTCTTGAGTTTGTTAGCGAGTTTTTCAGCTGAGTCGGTATCAATTTTGCGTTGTGCTTCTTCGACCAGAGAAAGTACGTCGCCCATTCCCAAAATTCGCGAAACAATACGATCAGGATGAAACACTTCCAGCGCAGTAGTCTTTTCACCGACCCCCATAAATTTAATGGGCTTACCGGTGATATGCCGAATGGATAAGGCCGCACCACCTCGTGCATCACCATCGGTTTTAGTCAGAATCACACCGGTCAGTGGCAATGCTTCATTAAATGCCTTGGCGGTATTTGCCGCATCCTGACCAGTCATGCTATCAACTGTAAATAAGGTTTCAGTTGGATTAATTGCTGCGTGGATGCGTTTAATTTCGCCCATCATGTCGTCATCAATGTGCAGCCGACCAGCCGTATCAATAATGACTACATCAACATATTCTAGTTTTGCTTGTGCCACTGCAGCCTGAGCGATTGCTACCGGATCCTGACTGGCATCACTGGGAAAAAACTTGGCTTCAACATCACTTGCCAACGTTTTAAGCTGCTCAATCGCGGCTGGACGATAAACGTCAGCACTGGCGACCATCACCGATTTTTTTTGTCTTTCTTTCAGAAAACGGGCCAGTTTGGCCACACTGGTTGTTTTACCGGCACCTTGTAAGCCTGCCATCAAAATAACAACCGGCGGCTGACTATTCAGATTAAGACTATTGTCTTCATCGCCCATAACGGCGACCAGTTCGTCGTTAACTATTTTGACGAAAACCTGGCCAGGACTGAGGCTGCGCATCACATCCTGTCCCATTGCCCGTTCTTTTACTCTTTCAATAAATTCACGAACAACCGCTAAAGCAACGTCGGCTTCAAGCAGAGCCATACGCACTTCACGTAAAGTTTCTTTAATATTATCTTCGGTGATTCGACCCTGACCACGTAATTTTTTGAGGCTGCCGGCGAGTCTGTCACTTAGGCTGTCAAACATAATGTATCCTGCATCGTTTCGTTACTGAAAAATCAGTACTATTTGGATAGGGTCTGTTTATTTTCAGAAGCATATGAAAGTTAAACAGACTCTAGATATTGCATTATAACTGATATGATATCCGGTGAAGCAGTTTACCGTTTATGATTAAGCTTGAAGGTTTAACTGGATAATCATTATTGGAACTTAAGGATCTCCCCTCATGGCCATTGCCAACGCATTAGCCTTTCTACTGTATTTAAGTAGCAGCGTTATTTTGATCCGAGACTTTGTCAAACGCGATCATAACGCCAATAAACTTGCCTTACCGATAGGCATATTGACCACTTTAGCGCTGTTATTTCATGCTGCAGATATTTATTTCACCATGAAATTTGCTCAAGGCTGGGATCTCAGTCTGATGAGCATGTTATCTATCGCAGCCTGGTTAATGGCATTTATCGCGATGTTAGCCGGTTTGCGATCTCCCGTAGCCCATCCTGGAATTGTAGTATATCCACTGGTCGCCTTATGTTTAATGTTCAGGGTCGAGGCTCCGGGTAGTAGCCAACAAACTCTTAGTGATCCCGCTTTGGAATGGCATATTTTATTATCACTTACAGCATATGCTCTGCTGGCACTTGCTGCTATGCAATCGATCATCCTGGCGATTCAGGAAAAACAGTTACGTAATAAACATGCCGGCGGCTGGGTCCGTAAACTGCCTCCACTGCAGACAATGGAAAAGACATTATTTCAATTACTTTATGCCGGCTTCATTTTACTGACGTTGGGTCTGATTACTGGATTTCTGTTTGTTGATAATTTCGTCGCTCAGCATCTGGCCCATAAAACCGTTTTTTCAATTATCGCCTGGCTGGTTTTTGCAGGATTGCTATGGGGCCGTAAACAGTATGGCTGGCGAAGCCAGACAGCGGTTAAATGGACTTTATCCGGTTTTGGTTTTTTATTGCTGGCATATGTTGGCAGCAAACTTGTTATTGAATTTTTGATTAAAAGTTAACTGATGGAAGATATTTCTTTAATTGGCCTGTTTATAATTCTGTTTTGTCTATTAGTGTTGTCGGCGTTTTTTTCAAGTTCCGAAACAGCATTGATGTCATTAAATCGCTATCGATTAAAACATCTTGCTCAACAAGGACATCGCGGCGCAATGATTGCCAGCAGTTTGCTAGCCAGACCTGACCGTTTGATTGGCCTCATCCTGCTGGGCAATAACTTTGTGAATATTTTTGCCTCAGCTATTGCTACCGTCATTGGAATTAAACTGCTGGGTGAGAACGGTATTGTGGTAGCAACCTTCACCTTAACGTTGGTCATCTTGTTATTTGCTGAGGTCACCCCCAAAACGCTTGCAGCCTTACACCCCGAGCGAGTCGCTTACCCTGCCAGTTTTGTATTAAAGCCATTATTATTCTTTTTGTATCCCTTGGTATGGTTTACCAGTGCGATTACTAACCGATTGCTGAGCCTATTTGGTGTGTCTCGTGAAGATGCGACGTCTACGGCTATTAACATAGAAGAATTAAGGGTGGCGCTGATGGAAGCAGGCAGTATGATCCCAAACCGCCACAAAGATATGCTAATGAGCATTCTGGATCTGGAGCAGGTTACGGTAAACGATGTAATGGTGCCGCGTAATGAAATTGAAGGTATCGACATCAATCAGCCATTTGCTGAAATTGTAAAGCAGCTTTCACATTGTGGTTACACCAGGTTGCCAGTCTACCGCGACAGTATGGATAACATTGTTGGTATCTTGCATGTACGCAAGGCATTAAATCTGATGACTCAGGACAACCTGAATCAACAAACCTTTGAGAGTATTGTAAAAGAAGCTTATTTCGTTCCAGAGGACACACCTCTGAATACTCAGCTGATTCAGTTTCAGCGTAAATTGCGTCGCACAGGTCTTGTAGTGGATGAATACGGCGATTTACTGGGTTTGATTACATTAGAAGATATTTTTCGGGAGATTGTGGGGGAGTTTACCGCCAATACCATTGATGATGAAAAGGAAATTCATCCACAAAGTGATGGCAGTTATCTGATTAATGGCTCAGCCAATATCCGTGAATTGAATCGAACACTGGATTGGCTATTACCAACCGATGGTCCTAAAACGATCAACGGCCTGGTGCTGGAACATCTGGAAAGCATTCCTGATCCCGGGGTAAGTTTGCGTATTGATGATTACATTATCGAGGTGATTCAAACCGCAGATAATGCCATCAGAACTGTGCGACTACGGCAATTGCAGCCTTCCAAACCAACAGCTGAGACGGAGCAAAGTTAAATTGGCTAATCTGCAGATACGATGCTTCGGCTTCACTGACGCAGATCATCAACAGCTGCAAGCCCTGTTATCGCAGTACAACTCATCATTAAACCACCAATGGCAAATAAGTCGTTTAGGTCATGCTGTTTTGTATTTTTATAACGTTGATAACGCGGAAGGTTTAAAAAGCTGGCAGCAACGTGATGTCGAACTGCTGAATATATACTGTAGCCGGCGCAAAACCACTCATCAGCAAAACTTGCTGCAGATAAAATTACCCTTAACCAGCAGTAATTTATTTTCCCTGTTCGCTTTTGCTGAAAGACATTTTGCTCAATCAAGAAAATTATCCGCTAAAGGGTTTCATTTTCTGCAATCACCGGCAAAAGTGATTAATCCCCGTTTATTCAGTATGTGGCTTGGTAATGCTCTCTTACGTAACCAGTCCAAACCAGCTGCCGATCTCCCCAAACTAAATTTATTGATCTCTGTCGTAACGGATGAACGACGAGGTGACATTATTACTGATCCTGCTTTATTAAAAACCTGGTTATCCCAACTTACCGATGATTTATCTCAACGCCTGTCAATTTTGTTAGCAAATCTGCAGGCAATCAAACATCACCATATCTCTGAAACTCGACAGATAAATCTTTTGGATGTCTATTTCCACGAACTCAAACGTCTTTTACTGACCCGTGACAGCAAAGTTATCGCCGCAGAGTCCAGCCTGAAAAGACCCGCTCAAAAAAACCTGAGCAATTTCAGTCAGACCATACGCTGCCTCGCTGAGTTATATTTCAACCTGGCTGACAAACATTATCAACGTGGTGAATGGCCTGCAAATTCCCCCCGTTTTCTATTCTGTTTGAATCGTGGCAGCGAATTAATTTCGTTACAGATTCTGCATGCTTATCTGTATTACAGAGCTGCACCAAAGGATTGCTGGTTACAATTAAACCAATTATTGATATATCTTGAAAAGGCAAAAGCTCTGCAGCAGGAGCCGGATGTTTCGCCACTTGGCAGCAGTGATAATTTTGAGCATATATATAAGCGTATTGCACTAACAGCCATTGCAGATCCCTACAGCTTGTCTAAATACTCCGTCATTCGCCTTTACTCAATGATAGCGGAGGTCGTTAATAAGGCTGTGATTACCGATATCCCCCCTCAACAACAAGTTCTGGAAAATGCTTTTTTATTAACCGGATATTTTTGTGTTGAAGCAGAACAAGATCAAGCGCCAAAAGCCTTGTCGAAAACACCACAATTAACACGCCAGGCGTCTGATAACCGCATGCTACAAACTCAGGATGTTTTAACCATCCTCGGACAAAAACTTATTCTATCCAACAAGCGGGAAAATGCTTTGGATTTGCAACTGATTCGACAGGTAATGCCCCAACTTGCAGCCAATTACCAACGACAATCCCCCAGAAAACAGTTAATTGATAACGGTTCTGTAGAAATCGTCCACGGTTACGACAATATTGTGGATTTTCTTAATGGGGCTTCCAGTAACAGCATGCAGGCAAAAGTGCTGAACGACTCCGAACATGGCAGCTTATTGCTTATTAATAAATGCGAAGACACGATTGATGTAAACGAACTGGTGTTACTGAAACTGCAAAATAAATTGCAACTAGCAACTATTTGCTGGTTCTGTAACGATTGGCAGAACAACGCTCAGGCAGGTCTAAGCTTAATAGAAGGTACGCCGGAAGTTGTAACCTGCCAGCCAATACCCGGAAATTTCCTCTATCCAGGGATACAACTCAACACACAGCCCCCGGCACTTATTACCCAAAAAGGGGTCTTTAGTCCTAAACGCCAACTGACAATATCTAACGCCAAAAAGGCTTCAATCAATGCTGAAACCAAAGACCTGTTTTCAGCGACATTGGACTATGAGCGTTTCACCTATATTGTCAAAGCCGGTTCATAAACCCTGTCAAATGACTTATCATCTTGGCAATACACCCATCTAAAGTACAGGATAAAAGCATGCGCACCTTTATCAAAGTGATTATTGCAATAATCATCATCGCTATTGCTGCTCTCGCAGCACTTCCCTTCATTATCGATCCAAATGACTATAAAGATGAGATTGCAGCGCAGGTTGAAAAAACCACAGGGCGTAAATTGACTTTGCAAGGTGATATCGAGCTATCGGTGTTTCCCTGGATAGCTTTAGAACTCGGACCATTATCACTTAGCAATGCCAGTGGCTTTAAAGCCGAATCTTTTGCCAGCGTCGAAGCTGCCGAAATTCGCATTAAACTGATGCCTCTGCTGAAAAAACAGCTGGAAATGGACACCATTGTGCTCGACGGTCTGTTGCTGAATCTGGAGACCAATAAAGAAGGTGTGACCAACTGGGATGATCTGACAAAAACCAGTGATGAAGTAGAACAACCCCCTTCAGCTGAATCTGACAGCGTTTCGGACGAGCCATCCAGTGGATTATCTGCAGTAAAAATTGCCGGCATTAAACTAACCAATGCCAATGTATTGTGGTCTGATGCCAGCAAAGATGAAAACTTCCAGTTACGTAATCTTAATCTGGAGACCGATCCTCTGGCTCCCGGCGATCCCACTTCACTTACAACGTCGTTTGATTTGATCAGCAGTAAGCCTGAAGTCAAAGCACATATCGAACTTGAGAGTAAGGTAATCGTCGATCTTGAAAAGCAGATCTACGCACTGGAGTCACTGAAGCTCAATACCGTTGCCAATAGTTCTGCAATGCCATTGCAACAGGCTAATCTGGACCTTCAAGCTGACATTCATGCCAACATGGCGAGTGAATTGGTGACAATCCAAAATTTAGCAATTAATTTACAAGCTACCGGATCTGAACAAAATATCGACGCCAATATAGAGGGTTTAATCGAAGCCAATCTGGCATCGCAACAACACAGCATTACAAATCTTGTTATCAGCGCGGATATTGAAGATAAAAATCTACCCGGTGGCAAAAGCAAACTGGATGTCACAAGCAACCTCATAGCTAATCTCGCAGATGAAACATTGCAGGTTAATGATCTTGCCATCAAATTTGCAGATCTGACGATGAATGGACGAATACTGGCGGAGAAAATCCTGTCTGATGATCTGGCATATAATGGCAATATCCAGGTGAAACCTTTCAACCTGCGTAAATTAGCCGAAGATTTAAAAATTGAACTGCCTGAAATGGCCGATAATAGTACATTGGAACTGGTTCAGCTGAGTAGTGAAATCAGTGGCAGCAAACAATCGCTTAATACCAAAGATTTACAATTGACCCTGGATCAAAGTCAATTAACCGGTCAATTTGGTATCAACAATTTCGAAAAACCCGCTTACACATTTAATCTGATGCTGGATCAAATTGATGCTGATCGCTATTTACCACCAGCGAAAGAAGAAGTTGAGGATAAAACGGCTAAAGAAGTTTCTACACCTGCTTCATCTGCAGCCGGCGGCTCCAGTGAATTACCATTGGAAACACTGCGGGACATCAACGCCAAAGGCAGTTTGAAAATTGGCAAACTCAAAGTCAGTGGCATTAACAGTGAAAACATTGTCATTACTATTGATGCAAAAGATGGTCTGATCAAACTGAGTCCCCTGGCTGCAGAGTTATATCAGGGAAAGTATCAAGGTAATGTCAATCTTGATGCCCGTGGTGACAATTTGAAGCTTGCAGTAGATGAAAACCTGCAAGGGGTTCAGGCCGGTCCCCTATTAAAAGATCTGACCGGTAATGATCGTATTGCCGGCACAGCAAATGCCAATGTAAAGCTCAATGGCAGTGGTAAAGATATTGATGCCATCAAACAAAGTCTGAACGGTAATGGTGCATTTTCTTTTACGGATGGCGCATTAAAAGGCATTAATATTGCCGAAGCCATTCGCCAGGCTAAGGCTGTTCTGTCCGGACAAAAAGCTGCAGAGACTAACGAACCGGTGCAAACTGATTTCAGCAGCCTGAAAGGCACATTCACCGCCAATGAAGGCATCGTAAATAATCAGGACCTTGAGTTAATGTCTCCATTATTGCGAGTCACCGGTGCGGGTGATATTGATCTCCCCAGAGAAGTCATTGATTATGCTGTTCGCGTTTCAATCGTCGGTTCAGCTGAAGGCCAGGGAGGCAAAACTCTTGAAGATCTGAAAGGGATTACCATTCCGGTAAAAATTACCGGCAGTTTTGATAATCCAAGACCCAAAGTGGATTTGGCCTCTGTCTTAAAAGAACAGGCCACTGGTGAAATTAAAGCCAAAGCTGAAGAAAAACTAAAAGAAAAACTGGGTGATGAGCTTGGTGGATTACTGGGTAAGAAACTGGGTGGCGATTCAAAATCTTCAACTTCTGATGAAACTACTGAAGAGCCTGCTACCGATGAGGCAGACTCTGCAGATGAACCCTCAGAAGAGGACTTGTTGAAGGAAAAACTGAAAAGTTTATTCTAGGCCGTGTTCACAAAGGAACATGGCCTGATTCTATTTTGACTAACAGCTTCAGTGAACGTTTATTAGCCTGGTATGACCATCACGGTCGTAAGGATTTGCCATGGCAGCAAAAACCATCGGCTTATCATGTATGGCTTTCTGAAGTGATGCTTCAGCAAACTCAGGTTGCTACCGTTATTCCGTATTACCAGCGTTTTATTGATCGTTTCCCGGACATTAACGCTCTGGCAGATGCCCATATAGATGATGTCCTCGGCTTATGGTCAGGGCTTGGATATTATGCCCGTGGACGAAATCTGCATAAGGCAGCTGTTCAGATGCAACAGCATCATGACGCAAAGGTGCCAGAGGATTTTCAGGCGCTTTTGGATTTGCCAGGAATTGGTCGTTCTACTGCCGGAGCCATTATGGCGCTGGCCTTTCATCAGCGCTATCCGATTCTGGATGGCAACGTAAAACGCGTTTTGGCGCGATATGATGCCATTAATGTCTGGCCAGGTGAGAAACACGTAGAAGCTGCAATGTGGCAGCGAGCCGAGACATTATTGCCCGAACATCGCATTGCTAATTATATTCAGGCACAAATGGACCTGGGAGCCACCTTGTGCACCCGCAGTCGCCCAGCCTGCCAGCAATGCCCTCTTCAAACTGATTGCCAGGCTTTTGCATCCGGTGAGCCGACTTTATTCCCGGTACGTAAAGCTAAAAAAATCCAACCTGTACGTCAGACCAACTGGTTTATCTATATAGATCAAAATAACCACATATTATTGGAACAACGTCCACAAAATGGCATATGGGGGGGGCTATGGAGTTTTCCAGAGGGTAAAACTGCAGAGGCACCAGATAACCGTTTGCCGATAAAAAATACCTTACTGGAATCGTCATTGCCTGAAATCAAACATGTTTTCAGTCACTTCAAATTAACTATAACCCCTTATTTGTTTACTGCTGAGCCAATCCACCTTGTGGCTGAGAATAATAGACATATCTGGGTTAAAATAGATCAGGCGTTAACTTTGGGCTTACCTGCTCCGGTTAAACAATTAATTCAATTTTTATCATCAACCGAGAGGATGCTATGACACGTACTGTGCATTGTGTAAAACTCAACAAAGAAGCAGAGGCACTCGATTTTCCCCCTTATCCTGGTGAACTGGGGAAAAAAATCTATGAAACAGTCTCTAAAGAAGCCTGGCAAATGTGGGTAGCGCATCAAACCATGTTAATTAATGAGTATCGTTTATCATTGGCTGATCCAAAATCCCAGACTTTTCTGAGAACCGAATTAGAGAAATTTTTCTTTGGAGACGGTTCTGAAAAGCCAGCTGATTTCAAGCCGGTTTAGCCTATGTTAAAGGCAAAATCGCGCATTTTATCCGCTTTTACAGCTGCCAAACTGAGATTCAGAATAGTTATTAAAAATGAATTTTTTGAATACTGCCTTACCGGTAAACATAATAGATTCAACGGTTAAGCGTTTTTTTTCCGCTTTCTTAACGTGTTTTTTAAGCAAAAAAAAAGTTGTTATGGTCAAAATAAATGTGACTTTTTGTTAAATTTTGGGCGTACAATGCGATTAACCCCTTTTTTAAGGGGTAGTGTAAGCTGACTTAGGAGTTAAGTTAGCAGAAGATTTAAGATATTGAGGTTGATATGGCAGAGCAAGTTACAGGCACAGTGAAATGGTTCAATGACGCAAAAGGATTCGGTTTTATTGAACGCGCCGATGGTCCAGATGTATTTGTACATCACAGCGCGATTAAATCAGATGGTTTTAGAACTCTGAAAGAAGGCCAAGCTGTCACTATGGAAGTGACACAGGGTCAAAAAGGTCCACAAGCGGAAAACGTTGTCCCTAGCTGATAACCAGATCCGATAGACATGAAAAGCCGGTTAAGCAATTAACCGGCTTTTTTTTGTGCGTTATTCCAAATGATAATAATGGATGGCTTGACGCTTACAGAGTCATACAGGCACTATCGAAGCTGAACAGGAAAGGATTTACAGCATGAAATTTTCAGCAAAGGTTACTTCGACACTTTTTATATTTTTTTTAATGGCAACATCACCCAGCCATGCTGACTGGAAAAAATTCCTCGAAGACTTCAGTAAATCTGGTACTACCGCGCTTGTCACATCGGAAGGCACGGATTTAAGTTCTGACACGATTGCCAACGGCCTAAAAGAAGCGTTAGAGGTAGGCACCAGAAAAGCTGTCGAAAATGTCAGTAAAGAGGGAGGTTATCTAAACAACCCGAAAATCCGCATTCCATTACCTCCTCGCGTACAACAAGCTGCTGGATTAATGCGTCAGCTGGGCCTGAATAAAATGGCAGACGATTTTGAACAAAGTATCAATCGGGCGGCAGAAAAAGCCGCACCAAAGGCAACCTCAATCATGATCGATGCTATTAAAAGTATGACCATTGACGATGCCCGTAATATTTTGAATGGCGAGAATGATGCTGCCACACGGTTTTTTGAAGATCTTACTCGTGGCAAGCTCGCTGGCTTATTTGAGCCTATAATCGATACATCATTGAATGAAGTGGGTGCAACCCGCTATTACAATCAGCTAAACGATAAACTTAGTTCAGTGCCTGTAGTAGGTCAGGAGTTGGATATGGATCTGCAGAATTATGTAACTGACCAAGCGCTCAATGGCTTGTTTGTTATGTTAGCGGAGGAGGAGCAAAAAATCCGTGACAATCCTGCGGCACGTACTTCGGAGATTTTGCAGCAGGTTTTTGGCAAATAAATAGTTTTTTTACTACTCAGTAAAAGCGCTATGTACTAAAATAAACACAATAAAAATAAGGGAAACAACATGGCAAGAAATCACAACCTGAATCTCGCAAGTCAAGGCACCTCATTAAAAGCACTTTTTACCGGTTATTTGGTTGTGGTGGCAGTAGGTTACCTGATGGCAATTGTGCAAATTCAGCTTACCCATGGTCTGGCTGACGGTAAATATGGTCTTTCTGTTGATGATATCGTTTACAGCTATTACGGAAACAGAACTAATTCACTGCTCGAAAATAAACTGCATGGTTCGATGAAACCGATGGCAACCGACGATGAACGTGAAAAAATCATTAGTTGGGTACATGCTGGAGCAACAGAAGAAGCCTATGAAAATGACGGCATCAGACAGATTTTTGATGCCAAATGTATTATCTGTCATAACGCTGAAGCTGGTGGTGCCGTTCCAGACTATTCCGATTTCAAACAGATAAAAGAACGTGCTGTCGTTGATACCGGTGCCAGTATTGCATCACTTGCCCGTGTTTCGCATATTCACTTATTTGGTATCGCCTTTATCTTTATGTTTGTTGGCTTGATATTCAGTTTGGCAGCAGGTGTACCGAAACCTTTGAAAGTTATCGTCATTTCCATGCCGTATATCTTTTTGTTAATCGATATCAGCGCCTGGTGGTTGACTAAACTGCATCCGAATTTTGCCTGGTTCGTTATCATCGGTGGTGGCGCAATGGCATTATCATTTGCATTTATGTGGGTGGTATCCATGTATGAAATGTGGATCTTGCCACGCATCCGCGAAGATAATCGTGATGCGTTATTAGACGAATAAAATAACCAAAAAAGCCGCTGTCTTGTTACCAAGACAGCGGCTTTTTTATTTTAGGGCTTGTTTATCTTTCATCTCCGCCTCTGTTGTAAGCTGAAAAAGCTTCAATCAAGGCACGGGGAGCGCCCTTTAGTTATTCTAAACAAGCCCTTGCGTCGGTAAATTTCAGATTAGGCGTTTTGCAAAGCTTCCAGTTCTGCCCATTTATCAAAGGCTGCTTCCAGAGATTTTTCTAACTCTGCCATCTGTGTTTGAACTTGTTTAATCTTATTAGCATCCTGCTGATAAAAATCAGCTGCTGCCATTTTTTCTGTTAACGCCGCAATTTTTTGCTCCAGTCGTTCAATCTCTAGCGGCAACGCTTTCAAATCCAGTTGCTGCTGATACGTTAGTGTCGACTTTTTCTTAACCGATTTTGCAGCAGAAGCAGGTTCAAGTTTGGCTGCAGGCTTTTCCTGTTTAACAGTCTTTTGGCGTTGTGCCAGCCAATCATCATAACCACCAACATATTCACGGACCTGTTTATCTTCATCGAATACGATACAACTGGTCACCACATTATTCAGAAAGCTTCGATCATGGCTGACCAACAGCATGGTGCCGGTAAAGCCCAGCAACAAGTCTTCCAGCAATTCCAGCGTTTCCGCATCCAGATCATTGGTTGGCTCATCCAAAACCAGTAAATTGGCTGGCTGGGTAAATAATTTCGCCAGTAACAGACGGTTACGCTCACCACCAGACAACGCTTTTACCGGTGTTCTTGCACGATCCGGGGTGAACAGGAAATCTTGCAGATAACCAATCACATGTTTAGGACTTCCATTAATTTCAACAAAGTCTCTACCCTGCCCGACGTTATCTACAACACTGGCCTCTTCATCCAACTGGCTACGTAATTGATCAAAATACGCCACCTGCAGATTAGTACCTAAGCGCACCGTACCCGATTGAGGTTCAGCCCGACCCAGTAGAATCGACAGTAACGTACTTTTACCACAGCCATTGGGTCCGATAATACCAATGCGATCACCGCGCTGAATGACCGTTGAGAAATCTTTGAATAACTGTCGGCCATCAAAGGCCTGACTGATATTCTCAACTTCGACCACCAGCTTGCCACTCCGATCGCCTTCCTGGATCTTCATCGACACATTGCCTAACACCTCACGGCGTTGACCACGTTCTCGACGTAACTTCTCCAATGCCCTCACCCGACCTTCATTACGTGTGCGACGTGCTTTAATCCCCTGACGAATCCAAACTTCTTCCTGAGCCAGCTTTTTATCAAACTGTGCATTTTGCTCTGCTTCGGCCGACAGTAAAGCTTCACGTTTCTCCAGAAAGCTTTTGTAGTCACCCGGGAAGCTCACCAGTTGCCCACGATCCAACTGCACAATACGGGTGGCCAAGGCCTGTAAAAAGCTGCGGTCATGTGTAATGAACAATAAGGTACCACCATAGCTTTTCAGAAAACCTTCTAGCCAGGTGATAGAACTGATATCCAGATGGTTGGTTGGCTCATCCAGTAATAAAATATCCGGTTGGCGTACCAGTGCCTGAGCCAGGAGAACCCGTCTTTTCATCCCGCCGGATAAACCGGAAAACTCAACATCTGCATCCAGCGATAAACGGGAAATGACGGTTTCAACCTGCTGTTCCAGACTCCAGCCATCCACTGCTTCGAGTTTATGTTGGGCTTTTTCCAGCTTGTTGAGGATTTGTTCACTGCTATCGTGTTCGAGTTGCTGAACAATATGATGATATTCCACCAGTAAGGGCCCAACTTCGCCCAGTCCGGCAGCGACAACGTCAAACACACTGCCAGCCGTGCCAGCAGGTACTTCCTGCTCCAGCCGGGCAATTTTCAATTCTTGCAAGCCCACCATCTCACCACCATCAGGGGTGATCTCTCCGGCAATGACTTTCATCAAGGTGGATTTACCAGCGCCGTTACGGCCAACCAGACAAACCCGTTCACCTTTATCGAGCTGAAAGTCGACTTTATCAAGTAAATTTGGGCCACCATAACTGACGGTCAGCTGTTTTAAAGACAATAATGCCACGGATTAAACCTCTGCAGTTTCTGCGTTTTCAAGTATTTCACTGGCTTCAAGCCAGTCCATTTCAGCCTGTTCCAATGCCGCCTTGGTGGCAGCTTGCTGTTGTAACAGGTCTTTGAGCTTTTCTTTATTGGCCGCTTCATACAGCTTTGTATCAGCGAGTTGTAATTCAATTTTGGCAAGTTCAGCATTCTGTTTATCGAGGACTTGCTCTGCCTTTTTAACCTGGTTACGCAAAGGCTGTAATTTCTGACGCTGTTGTGCTGCCGCCTGTCGATCCAGTTTTTTGCCATTGTTGACGGCAGGACTTTTATCAGCAGACGCATTAACCGTTTCACGGCCTAAACGCAGCTGCCGGTAATCATCAAGGTCACCTTCAAAAGCAGCGGCTTTGCCATCAGCTACCAGCCAGAGATCATCGGTGACATTGCGCAGGAAATAGCGATCATGCGAGACCACTACTAATGCTCCTTCGTACTCCTGCAAAGCCATGGTCAACGCCAGCCGCATTTCCAGATCAAGATGATTGGTAGGTTCATCCAATAACAATAAAGCCGGACGCTGATAAACCAGCAGGGCCAGAACCAGCCTGGCTTTTTCGCCACCAGAAAATGGTGCAACCGGTTCCAGAGCAGTATCACCATTAAAGCCAAAACCGCCCAGAAAATTACGGCAATCCTGTTCGGTCGCCATGGGGTCCAATCGCTGCAAATGCTTCAACGCACTCTCATCAGGACGTAATTGTTCTAATTGGTGTTGGGCAAAATAGCCGATAACAATATCTTTGCCTTCCCGACGTTTACCACTGAGCGGTTCCAGTTCACCGGCAATCAGTTTGATTAATGTCGATTTACCGGCACCGTTAGGGCCTAACAAACCAATACGATCGCCGGGAGCAAGGTGGAGCTTGATATTATCAATTAACGGTGTTTGCTGGTAACCAACACTGGCTTTATCCAGCGCTAAAATTGGAATGGTTAAACGTCGCGGCTGAAAAAAGCTGAAATGAAACGGCGAATCAACATGCGCCGGAGCGATCTTTTCCATGCGCTCCAAGGCTTTGATACGACTTTGAGCCTGCTTGGCTTTAGTCGCTTTTGCCTTGAATCGATTAACAAAATCACGGATGTGGGCGATTTCAGATTGTTGTTTCTGATAAGCCGACTGCTGATTTGCCAGATGCTCGGCACGAGCGATTTCAAAGTCAGAATAATTACCGGTATACAGTTTGATGCGTTGTTGTTCGATATGGGCGATATGGGTAACCACTCGATCGAGAAACTCACGATCATGGGAAATTACCAGCAGCGTTCCCGCATAACTGCGTAGCCATTCTTCTAACCAATAGACAGCTTCGAGATCCAAATGATTGGTGGGCTCGTCCAGCAGCAATAAATCACTACGACACATCAGTGCCTGGGCCAGGTTAAGTCGCATGCGCCAGCCACCTGAAAAGGTTCTGACCGGGTGTTCCTGCTGCTCAGCAGTAAACCCTAATCCATGCAATAATTTTGCAGCCCGGCTTCTTCCGGTGTATCCATCAATCAAGCCTATTTTGTCATGCAGCTGGGTTTGCAAATGACCATCATTGTTCTGTTCTGCTTGTGCCAATTGTGTGAGAAGTTGACTCAGTTCAGCATCGCCCTGCAACACATAGTCAAGAGCAGTTGTATCAACCGCGGGCGTTTCTTGTGCAACATGAGCAATCACCCAGGATTCAGGAAACGTCAGATCACCGCTGTCAGCATGTATTTCATTGCGGATCATCGCAAACAGACTGGATTTACCGGTGCCATTGGCGCCGGTCAAACCGATACGTTGTCCGGGATGAATCACCAGATTGGCAGCTTCAAACAGTAGACGGGGTCCGCGGCGTAAAGAAAGTTGGCTGAAATTTATCATGGCGCGAATTGTATCAAGCCTGCCCATCGGCTGTATTGGATAAATCTCTGCTGTTGGTTAAATCTAAACAAAAAATCTAAACCGATGACGGTAACTGCCAATCAATAGGTGTTTGTCCATGTTGCTGTAAATAGTCATTAGCCTGGCTGAAATGCTTGCAACCGAGAAAACCGCGGTGAGCTGACAATGGTGATGGATGCGGTGCTTTTAAAACCAGATGCCGCTGGTTGTCAATAGCAGCCCCTTTTTTCTGGGCATAACTGCCCCACAGCATAAACACCAGATTATCACGCTGTTGATTGACCACACTGATCACTCGATCAGTAAATTGCTCCCAACCTTTTCCCTGATGCGCATTGGCTTGTCCATGTTCCACCGTCAATACAGCATTCAGTAATAAAACACCTTGCTTGGCCCAAGCTTCCAGGTAACCATGTTTTGCAGGAGCAATACCAAGGTCATTATTCAGTTCTTTATAGATATTCATTAACGAAGGTGGAATTGCCACACCGGGTTTGACTGAAAAGCATAAACCATGCGCCTGTCCTGGCTGGTGATAGGGATCCTGTCCGAGAATGACAACCTTTACATTAGATAGCGGCGTTGTTTCCAGGGCATGAAACCAGTTGGATGAGTGAGGATATATCACTTTCTGCTGGTTTTTCTGCTGCTGTAAAAAAGCCTTTAGCTGCTGCATATAAGGCTGTTCAAATTCCCTCTCAAGTAAAGCCTGCCATTCAGGCGCTTTCTGCAGAACCATTTTTGCTACCCGCCCCAAAGTTAAAATCACATCATACTTGCTTCGATTTTATTACTCATCATTGCAACTCAACTATCAGGTTTTCAGTCAGAGCTTATTAATTTGCAACAATTTGATTTACCCCAGATTATTGAGACGGATAGACAAGTAATATAGTTACTGTTATTTTCAGCAGCTACCATTTGCAGTCAACAAAGGATTGCCGCAAAAGTATCTGCACACAAGGAATCGCGATGGATAATAGCGCCAATGTTTTAATCGTCGATGATGTACCTGACAATATTCAGGTAGCGATGAATTTTCTTAAGGAAGAGCCTTACAACCTGTCATTTGCCACCCGAGGTCAGGAAGCCCTTGCGCTAATGAAAACGCATGAATATGACCTGATTCTGCTTGATATTATGATGCCTGAAATGGATGGTTATGAAGTTTGCCGACGCATCAAGGCAGAACCCCGACTTCAGGATATCCCGATTATTTTTGTTACGGCCAAAGTCGACGTAGATTCGATAAGCCAGGGATTTCATGCTGGCGCAGTCGACTACCTCTGTAAACCGTTTCATGCCGAAGAACTGCTGGCCAGAGTCAATACTCATCTTTCTTTATATCGCGCTAAAAAACTCCTGCAACAAAATAACCTTTCTCTACAGCACAAATACGAACAGAATCAGCAACGGCTGATGACCGAGCTGGAACAGAATCAACTGGAAATGATTTATGTGCTGACTGAGTTAATGGAGTCAACTTCAGATGAAACCGGCAAACATATTCGTCGGGTAGCCGAGTGTTCCAGATTATTAGCGTTATATCATGAAAGTCTGACAGATGAAGATGCCGATATCCTGTTTCATGCCGCGCCAATGCATGATATTGGTAAAATCACTATTCCCCACTCGATTTTGCATAAACCCGGTAAACTCACTGAAGATGAATTTGCCATCATGAAAACGCATACCACGCGTGCCTTTAAAATTCTTCATAATTCCAAACGCAAATACACCAAAGCTGCCGCTATCATCGCTCACCAGCACCATGAAAAATGGGATGGCAGCGGTTATCCCCAAGGACTCAAAGGACAGGATATTCATATCTACGGTCGTATCGTTGGTTTGATTGACGTGTTTGATGCGTTAATGCATAAACGGGTCTACAAAGAAGCCTGGTCCCTTGAAGACACCCTGGACTACATCAGGAAACATAGCAGTAGCCAGTTTGATCCCTATCTGGTGAGCATACTGCTGGAACATATTGATGAATTTGTGGCTATTTCCGATCAAAACTAACTGGTTATTATTTTTTTTCCTGCTGTTTATCAGCTGCCGATTATCGGCACTGACATTTACTGAACAAGAACAGGCCTGGATTGCCGCTAATCCTGAAGTCACACTGGGTGCCGATTTCAGTTGGGCACCCTATGATTTTCTCAATGAAGAAGGCGAACATGATGGTATCGCCTCTGATGTGTTAGCGCTCATTAGTGAAAAAAGCGGTCTTAAAATCACCGTGGTAGCTGATGTCTGGGCCAACACCATGGAAAAAATGCGAGCAGGCGAAATCATGGGCCTGAGCTGCGCCGCGGCGACTCAACAACGTCAGGAATTTTTGTTATTTTCCAAGCCCTACGTGAGCCTCTCACTGGGTATTATTGTTCAGCAACATCGTGATGATATTCAGTCAATGGATGATTTGATTGGCCTTACTGTTGCTGTAAATGAAGATTCCTACCTGCATACCTGGCTGAACATCAATTACCCGAATTTGGATCTGCTGCTGACTGATTCCAATGATGAATCACTGGAAGCCGTTTCGTTTGCTCAAGCCGACGCCTATATCGGGAATATTGCTGTTGCTACCAATGTCATCAAACAGCGTTACCTTTCCAATCTTCGAGTGGTCGCCAAAGTACCGAGCTTCACAACAGATACCTCCGTCGCAATTGATAAACGTTATCCATTACTGCATAGCATTATTGATAAATCGTTATCGGCAATTACCGCGGCTGAAAAACAGCAAATTATTGACAAATGGTACGCAGTTGTCAGTGATAGCAGTGCATTTGAAGTCTTACCTTATGAGCAAAGCCGACTGGATTTAACCGAAAAAGAACAACAGTGGATAGACCAACACTCCGTTGTCAGGATTGGGGTTGATCCGTATTGGCCACCATTTGATTTTATTGATAAAAATGGTCAGCACAAAGGCATCAGTGCTGACTATCTAAATCTCATCAGCAAACAGACCGGCCTGCAATTTCAGCTCGAACCCTTCACTGACTGGCAGTCTGTTATTGATGCAGCCCAAACCAAAGAGATAGAGCTCATTGCCGCCCTTTCACGCAATACGTTTCGTGAAACCTTTCTCGATTTATCGATTCCCTATCTGGATTACCCACTGGCCATCGCTACAACCAAATTCGGTCATCTCACCAGCCTGGCTGACTTCAGTAACAAACCTGTCGGTGTGGTGAAAGGTTATTTTGCTGAATCTATTTTGCTGGCCTATTACCCGGAAATCGATATTGTTTATGTCCCTTCTGTACGTGAGGGACTGTCGATGTTAGCTGCCGAAGAAATAGATGCCTATTTTGATATTATCGCAACCATCACCTATACCGCCAGTCAATCCGGATTAACACATCTCAATACCAGCATTATCAGGGAATACTCTCCTGCTTTGCATATGGGCATCGTCAAGGGGCATCCCGAGCTATTAACAATTATCAATAAAGCCCTTGCATCAATTACAGCCGAAGAGAGGCGCACAATCGATCAGCAATGGATGTCAGTTAATACCATTGAACGTACCAATTACACGCTGTTGATCCAGGTTGTAACAATCTTGCTGATTTTCCTGCTTGCCAGCTTCTACTGGAATCGTCGCTTACGTGCTGAAGTAGATAAACGCCTTATTTCAGAGCAGAAACTTCGGGATAGTGAGGCGCAGCTATTGCATTTGATTAATGTGATGCCAATGAGCCTGATGGTTACTTCCGCAGAGGATGGCCATATTCTGCTAGCCAATGAGCATTGTTATGAAGAATTAGGATTTTCAGCTAAGTTACAGAAAACCATCAAAGTTCAGGAGTTTTATGCAGATATTACGCAACGTAAACAAGTCCTGGAACAGCTTGCTTCGGAGGGCGAAATTAATGGAATGATGCTCAAAATCAAAACTCGGAATGGACAGATCATCCAGGGATTATTTTCAATAATTTCGATTCAATATCAAGGCAAGCCGGCTTTTCTGGGTTTTTTCATGAATATGGATGATCGTATTGCACTTGAAGATTCACTAAAAGAATCCAAGACCCATGCTGAAGCAGCGAATTTGGCCAAATCACAATTTCTCGCCAATATGAGTCATGAAATCCGCACCCCAATGAACGCTATTCTGGGGTTTACCGAACTGCTGGACGAGCAGGTTACAGAGCCCAGGCTTAAATCATTTATTAAAACCATCCGCAGTGCAGGTAATACCCTTTTACTGCTGATCAACGATATTCTTGATTTATCGAAGATTGAAGCCGGAAAACTGCAACTCAATAAATCCGCTACCGATCCTCATCAGCTGTTTGATGAAATAGCCAATATGTTTGTTCTGCAAATCCGCAATAAGGATTTGGCGTTACATTTAGATATAGATCCCGATTTACCCCATGGCCTGTTACTCGATGCCACTCGTCTCAGACAGGTGTTATTTAATTTAATCAGTAATGCTGTCAAATTCACTGATACCGGTCATATACGTATTCACGTTCATGCCGATAATGTAGATGATCATCTCAGTAAACTGGATTTACATATCCGGGTTGAAGACACTGGTATTGGTATTCCCGAAGCTGAGGTTGAACATATATTTGAAATTTTTGCCCAGCAATCAGGCCAGGATGTTCGCAAATACGGTGGGACCGGTCTTGGCTTGTCAATCACCCGCCGCTTGATTGAGATGATGGGTGGTCATATCCATCTGCAGAGTAAAAGTGGTGAAGGGTCAGTATTCAGTATTGATTTACCAGGAATTGATATTGCCGCCATTGCCAGTGACAAAATTCGTCAGCAGGCGTTAGCTTTTGATGCCAGCCATATACGTTTTGAGCCGGCCCATATGCTAATCGTTGATGATGTCGCGCATAACCGGGAACTGATACGTCAGCATTTTATCAACAGCCTTATTCAAACCAGTGAAGCTGAAAATGGTCAGCTGGCTGTGGATTTTGTTAAAAAGAATCCGGTAGACCTCGTGTTGATGGATATTCGTATGCCAGTGATGGACGGTTATGAAGCCGCAAAACAAATCAAAATGATTAAACCGGATTTACCTGTGGTTGCACTGACAGCTTCAGTAATGAAAGACGCCTATGAACAGGATAGATTGGACCATTTTGATGCCTATCTGCGAAAACCTGTTTTACGCAACGAACTGTTTCATGCGCTGAGCGTATTTTTACGATACCAGACGGTTGACGTTGACGTTATAAAAGCACCACAGCAGGATTGGTCAATGCTGGACAAAGAACAGCTGTTATCGATTTTTAATCATTTTCAAACCGATATCGATGAAATATGGCGTTTAGCCACCCAAAGTAACAGCATGACCGACATTAAAAACTTTGCCCACGAAATCGCCAGACTGGCTGGCAATCATCAAATTGACACACTGGATCGATATGCCAGCCAGTTGCTGGAACGGATTGATGCGTTTGATATTGAGGGCATGCAGATTTTGTTAAAACAATTTCCTTCAATGCGCAGCGCGATCCAACAGGCGATCCGAAGTCATTAGCACACAAGTGTGCTTTGCTTTGCAGTTTTTTATACAATGCCCGACACGTTGCAATGAGATGAGCAAAATGAACTCTGATTTAAAAACGGATGCACAGTGGCGCCAACAACTTAACGAAGAACAATATCGCATCACCCGGCAGGCGGGCACAGAACCAGCTTTTTCCGGGGAATATGTCGATCACGATGAGAATGGGTGTTATCACTGTGTTTGCTGTGGCCAGGCCTTATTTGCTTCTGATGACAAATTTGATGCCGGTTGCGGTTGGCCAAGTTTTTCCTCACAGCTTGAGCATGGAGTGGTGACTCATCATCCGGATTACAGCCACAATATGGATCGTACCGAAGTTCGCTGTCAGCAATGTGAAGCCCATTTGGGTCATGTATTTGATGACGGCCCCGCCCCTACTGGCCTGCGCTATTGTATTAATTCGGTGGCGCTTGAATTTAATGACAAAGACTGAATGGACGCTGTATATCATTCAAGCTGCTAATGGTTATCTTTACACCGGTATAACCACTGATTTAGAACGTCGTTTAAAACAGCATCAAAACCATAACGGTGGGGCGCGTTTTTTTCATACCAGTGATGCTCACAAAGTGGTGTATCAGGAACAGCATCCTGATCGCAGCAGTGCCAGCCGTCGGGAAGCTGCAATCAAGAAACTCAGCAGGCAACAAAAACTGAACCTTATCGGTAACCCATCAGACCATGTATAATGGCGGGTTTTTTCAGCACGTCTGAATTTCTCCTTTAGATACAGGATTTTAACTTTGTTAAGCACTGCTAACATTACCATGCAATTCGGGGCCAAGCCCCTGTTCGAAAACGTCTCGGTCAAATTCGGTGGTGGCAATCGCTACGGTCTGATTGGCGCCAATGGTTGCGGGAAATCGACGTTTATGAAAATTCTGGCCGGCGTCCAAGAGCCCACCTCCGGTAATGTGAGTTACGACCCCAATGAATCTTATGCCGTATTAAAACAGGATCAGTTTGCTTACGAGGATCAACGCGTTATTGACGTGGTGATTATGGGGCAACCTGATTTATGGGATGTGCATCGTGAGCGCGATCGCATTTATAACTTGCCGGAAATGAGTGAAGAAGATGGTCTGAAAGTCGCTGAACTGGAAGGTCAATATGCGGAAATGGACGGTTACACTGCTGAATCCCGAGCTGGAGAATTATTATTAGGCGTCGGTATTCCGGTTGAACAGCATTATGGCCCGATGAGCGAAATCGCTCCCGGTTGGAAACTACGTATTCTGCTGGCTCAGGTACTGTTTGCTGATCCCGATATTATGTTGCTCGATGAGCCGACCAACCATTTGGATATCAACACTATTCGCTGGCTGGAAGAGGTATTAAGCCAACGTAGCAGCACCATGATCATCATTTCGCATGATCGCCATTTCCTCAATCGTATCTGTACTCATATGGCCGATATGGATTACGGCGAATTACGTATTTATCCAGGAAATTATGATGAATACATGATTGCTTCCACCCAGGCACGTGAACGTCTGCAATCAGACAATGCGAAGAAAAAAGCGCAGATCAAAGAGCTGCAGGAATTCGTCTCACGATTCTCTGCCAATGCTTCCAAAGCAAAACAGGCAACGTCCCGTCAAAAACAAATGGAAAAAATTCAGCTGGATGACATTAAACCTTCCAGCCGGGTGAATCCGTTTATTCGTTTTAATCAGGAAAAGAAACTGTTCCGAAATGCACTGGAAGTCAGCAAGCTGACACAGGGCTACGATAACGAAAAACCGCTGTTTGAAAACTTCAGTTTTATGGCAGAAGTGGGTGAAAAAATTGCCGTGATTGGTCCTAACGGTATCGGTAAAACCACCTTTGTGAAAACACTGGTCGGTGAACTGGCCCCAAAATCCGGCAATGTAAAATGGTCGGAAAATGCCAATATCGGTTATTACGCACAGGATCATGATCATCTGTTTAAAAACAATATGACTCTGTTTGAGTGGATGTCCCAATGGGGTAGCCCTGAAGATGATGAACAGGTTATTCGTGGCACTCTAGGCCGCCTGCTGTTCTCCGGTCATATGATCGATAAAAAGGTCAATGTGCTGTCTGGTGGTGAAAAAGGCCGCATGTTGTTCGGCAAGCTTATTTTGCAAAAACCCAATATTCTGGTGATGGATGAGCCGACCAACCATATGGATATGGAATCTATCGAATCACTTAACCTGGCATTGGAAAATTACGAAGGCACATTGATCTTCGTCTCCCATGACCGTGAATTTGTATCGTCATTGGCAACACGTGTGTTTGATATGGAAAATGAAGGTATCACTGACTTTACCGGCAGCTATGATGAGTACCTTAAAAGTCTTGGTATTAATAACTAGGGCTTGTTGGTCTTACATCTCCGCCTCTGTTGTGAGCTGAAGGGCTGTGACTATTTTTGCGGCCGCCTGCGTTGTATGAAATACATCCCTGTATTTCACCGCTACGCGGCCAGCTAAGCTGTTCAAATGAGTTCCAGACTCATTTGTCAATCACTTATGTAGGAAGGCTACACTGCGTGCTTTCCGCCTTGTCGGACACAAAAATAGCCGCCAGCAGTGGTGGATATGAAAGAGCAACAAACCCTAGGCTCGACACTTCTAATCCGGGTCAATGCGCTTTATCGGCGCATTGACCGACCTACTTCCCTGTATTCATTTCGCATGCTATTTTGAAATCCCAATAACGTCGTTGAGGATTTTCAGCATGTTATACCGACAAATGTTTTATCTCCCTGTTTTATTAGCGATATTTTTCGCTTTTGCATTGTTTACTCTATCTGCACCATCCCAAGCAGCATCTGCCACTGAAATTGATATCAAAGTCGATGAAGCTCTGAAACGTTTCAAGAGTGAAGTTTCTGGTGGAGATCGTTTCCTCGAAAAAGCAAAAGGCGTATTAGTTTTTCCGGATGTCATTAAAGCCGGATTTGGTATTGGCGGTGAATATGGTGAAGGTGCACTTCGCATCGGCGGCAGCACTGTGGATTATTACAATACTGCGGGTGCCTCGATCGGCTTTCAATTGGGAGCCCAACAAAAAACGGTGATCCTGGTATTTATGAATGATCAGGCTTTAAAACAATTTCGTGACAGCGAGGGTTGGAAAGCCGGGGTTGATGGTTCGGTAGCAGTAGTTGAATGGGGCGTGGGTGAAGATATCAATACTACTGATATCAAAGATCCGATTGTTGGCTTTGTCTTCAGTAACAAAGGGTTGATGTATAACTTGACGCTCGAAGGCGCCAAGTTTACCAAGCTCAATAAGTAGTATTGGAGGCCTGTTTTTAGCCTTCGATACGAAAACCGATTTTGATAGTGACCTGCCAGTAACGGACTCCGCCGTTTTCGATATAACCGCGAGTGTCCGTTACTTCAAACCAATGCAGGTTTTTAACGGTCTCAGCAGCTTTTGCAATCGCGTTCTCAATGGCTTTATCTGAACTTTCAGCAGAGCTGCCAGTGATTTCAATATGTTTATAAACATGTTCAGTCATAATAATTCCTTGTTATTTGCGTAAATAGATAAACCAGTAAAACAGGCCGACAAAGATACTGCCTCCCAGCATATTGCCCAATGTCACCGGGATCAAGTTATGCCAGAAAAAACCACCAATCGTTAACTGTTCTGAGATGACGAGTGAGGTTTCTGCTTGTGTTTCTGCCAGTAACCCAGCCGGAATAAAAAACATATTAGCAACAGAGTGTTCAAATCCAAGAGCGACAAAGGCGGTAATAGGAAAAATTACTGCCAGCACTTTATCAGTCACACTGCGCCCCGCCATACACAACCAGACGGCTAGACATACAAGGATATTGCACAATACACCACGAGTGAACGCCTCAATCCAGCTCAGATTCACTTTACTGTCAGCAATCGCCACCACTTTATGGCCAAGAGCCCCATCGCCCTGCCACCATAAGCCACTTAAATACATCAACAATAAAATGCCCATTGCCCCCATAAAATTGCCAATATAAACAATTGCCCAATTCTGAATCAGTTGCCTAAAACTAATCAGGCCATCGATACAGGCCATCACCAATAAGTTGTTACCGGTAAATAATTCTGCCCCGGCAACCACCACCAGAATCAATCCCAGGCAAAATGCCAATCCGCCAATTAGTCGCATAATTCCAGCAGGCATATTGCCAACGTCAAAGGTCACCAGTGTAAAGAATGCCGCTCCCAGCGCGATAAACGCTCCAGCTAATAATGAGAGAGCAAAAACTCTTAATGGATCCACAGTACATTTGCTCATACTGATTTTTTCCAGACGACGAGCAATTTCTGCCGGGGTATAAGCATCAACTGAAAATGGATCCATGATATTTTCCCAATTATGAAAAACAAGTTAGATGATAATCACATACATGTGCTTACAGCACCATGCCCATCGAAATAAATGAATGATTTTGCTATCTTTTCATTGAGTGGGCACGTATAATTGCATGCTCGCAAATGTCACTTTTACAGCTTTGTTTCCAAAGCTGCCCATCACAGGTTATTCAATGTCCACACCAGAAAACGATTCAACACCCTCATTCGCTGAGTTAGGGTTAGCTGCTCCAATTTTACAAGCTGTACAACAAGCCGGTTATGAAACACCTTCGCCAATTCAGGCGCAAAGTATTCCACCTTTACTTGCTGGTAGAGATTTACTTGGTCAGGCCCAAACCGGTACCGGTAAAACCGCTGCCTTTGCCTTACCGCTGTTAAGCCGTATAGATCTGAAAAACAAAGCCACCCAAATGTTGGTGTTAGCACCGACTCGTGAATTGGCTATTCAGGTTTCAGAAGCGATCCAAAGCTACGCTCGTCACCTGAAAGATTTCCATATTCTGCCAATTTATGGCGGTCAAAGCATGGGCATCCAATTACGCTCATTACAACGTAAACCACAAGTTGTTGTCGGTACGCCGGGTCGTATTCTGGATCACATTCGTCGTGGCACATTGAAGCTGGATAAACTTGAAGCATTAGTGCTTGATGAAGCTGATGAAATGCTGCGTATGGGCTTTATTGATGATGTAGAAACCATCCTTAAAGAAACCCCCGAAAAACGTCAGGTAGCTTTATTCTCCGCTACCATGCCTGGTCCTATTCACCGTGTTGCACAGAAATATCTGAAAGATCCGGTGGATGTACGCATTCAATCCAAAACATCAACTGTCACCACCATTAACCAGCGTTACTGGCAAGTAACCGGTATGCACAAACTGGATGCGTTAACCCGCATTCTGGAAGTCGAAGACTTTGATGGCATGATCATCTTCGTGCGCACTAAAAACGCCACTGTTGAGCTGGCTGAAAAGCTGGAAGCTCGTGGTTATTCTGCTTCGGCGATTAATGGCGATATGAATCAGGCATTGCGTGAAAAAACCATCGAACGCATGAAAAAAGGCAGTATTGATATCCTGATTGCCACCGACGTCGCTGCACGTGGTCTGGATATCGAACGCATGAGCCATGTGGTCAACTACGATATTCCTTACGATACCGAGTCCTATGTGCATCGTATTGGCCGTACCGGTCGTGCTGGTCGTAAAGGTGAGGCCATTCTGTTTGTCTCCCCTCGCGAAACACGTATGTTAAGTGCCATCGAGAAAGCCACGCGCCAGGTAATTACCAAAATGCAATTACCGAGCAGTGAAGATATTGCTGATCGCCGTGTTCTGCAATTCATGGAACAACTCAGTGAAACCATTGAGTCTCAGGAACTGGCTTATTTCGAAACCTTAATCAGTCAATATCAACAGGAACATAATGCCGACCCGATTGAAATCGCTGCCGCATTAGCCTTTTTGGTACAGAAAGACCGTCCGTTAAAACCGGTTAAACATGTTACACAACGACCAGCTCGTGAAGAACGCGAACGCGGACCACGTCAGGAACGTGGTGAACGTCCTGCCCGGGGCAGCCGTGAAGACCGTCCACCAAGAGAAAAACGGGCTCCACGTCCACATCCAAATGAGCCGGATATGGATACTTACCGTGTTGAAGTCGGTCGCGCCGACAAAATTGAACCACGGAATCTGGTAGGCGCAATTGCTAATGAGTCAGGTATCGAAAGTCAATTTATCGGCCGTATTACCATTAATGAGGATCATAGTCTGATTGACTTGCCACAAGGCATGCCAAAAGATATGTTCCAGCAAATACGCAAGGTTTGGGTCAATAACAAACAACTGAATATGAGCCTGGCGACTGATGAAGCTGTTGCGGAAAGTGCGGCAGCCCGCCCATCACGCCGTAACTTCAGCAAAGATCGTAAAGACGGTCCAAAAAGCAAACCAGCCAGGAAGTTTAAGAAAAGCTAAAAACTAAACTCTCTCAATAATAAAAAGTCACTGCCAGCAGTGACTTTTTTTTTGAGCATGCCACAATAGCGTTCATGCTGAATATCATCTGGGTCGCCTTTTTTCTCATTGCCTTTGCAGTGGCTTTATTTAAGCTGCTGGTGTTAGGCGACACCGAAATTTTCAACCAGATCATGCAGGCAATGTTTGCCCTGTCCAAAACAGCTTTTGAAATTGCACTTGGCCTGACCGGTATTCTTGCCCTGTGGCTGGGTATTATGAAAATTGGCGAACGCAGTGGCTTTGTCGAATTATTGACCCGAGGATTATCCCCGCTTTTTACACGGCTGATGCCAGAGGTACCAAAGAATCATCCGGCCCTCGGAGCGATGGTGATGAACATCTCAGCCAATGCGCTTGGACTGGATAATGCCGCGACCCCATTAGGTATTAAAGCAATGCAGGAACTGCAAAAGCTTAATCCGTTAAAAGATACCGCCAGTAACGCCCAGATCCTGTTTCTGGTAATTAATACCTCTGCCGTTACGTTATTTCCAGTCACTATTTTTACCTATCGCGCTCAGATGGGTTCTGCCAATCCTACAGACGTATTTATACCATTGTTAATTGCCACCTATTTTTCCACCTTGATTGGTTTAATCACTGTGGCGGCAGTACAGAAAATTAACCTTCTGGACCGGGTAGTGTTGATGTATCTGGGGGGATTCAGTGCCTTTGTATTTGGTCTGTTAGCCTATTTTTCCAGTCTGGAACAATCACAGATGCTGGTGCAATCCGCCATTATCAGCAATGTCGTCATTTTTTCATTGGTCATCGCATTTATAGTGGCGGCGGCATGGCAACGGGTCAATGCTTACGAGGCTTTTATTGAAGGGGCCAAAGAAGGTTTCTCGACGGCAGTAATGATTATTCCCTATCTGGTTGCCATGTTGGTGGCAATTGGCGTTTTCCGTGCCAGTGGGGCGCTTGACTTGATTGCAGATGGTATTCGTTCCGGCGTACTGGCGCTGGGAATGGATGATAGGTTTGTCGATGCATTACCCACTGCGTTAATGAAGCCTTTCAGTGGCAGCGGGGCTCGTGCCATGATGATCGATACCATGGAAGTACATGGGGCAGATTCATTTGCCGGAAGACTTGCTTCAATAGTTCAGGGCAGCACTGAAACCACTTTTTATGTGTTGGCGGTTTATTTTGGTGCGGTTGGAATTCAGAAAATCCGTCATGCTGTTGCCTGTGGACTGGCAGCAGATGTTGCCGGCATCACCGCAGCCATTCTGGTCGCCTACTGGTTTTTCGGTTGAAAGATTATTGCCTGATTTTTTTTGCTGCCAGCAATAACGACACCAGCACAAAATAATCCTTCAAAGAAAATCAAATTCTGCTACATTCTATCGCCCGTTCAATGGCTTAGCTATGTCAATTAACCATAACAAAGTTACTCACTCTTCTGGAGAATCGCTTCTTTGAACGCTCAGTCTGTTGTTGATTATGCCGTATTTGATCTGATTGCTGATGCGCTGACCACCCACGGTTATTGTATCCTGCCACAATTATTGCCTCCCGCTTTAACCCATGATCTATACCGCAGAGTTGCCCGTCTGGATGAGCATAATGACTTAAGTCAGGC
>SWCD01023606.1_pt2 | contig 90714 bp, 76 predicted proteins | sample 4693011 | NCBI WGS metagenome assembly SWCD01 (sample SAMN10267278, study PRJNA491770) | bioreactor metagenome | isolation source: DHS bioreactor inoculated with marine | place: Japan: Omine Ridge, Nankai Trough | reverse complement strand
AAAAAAATCGGCTTGCGAGGCCAGGCCGAGGTAGAAGTCAGGTATCTGGAAAATCAGGCACGCATCAATGAGTGAGTGAGCCGCCTTGTTTCATAATAAACTGTGCTGTAATAAAAGCGGGGGAATTGCCGGATTACGGCCTGTCGTTAATAGTTGCAACCAGGATCAGCCCGGCGGCCATTTCATTTGGCGGCCGCCCAGCAGATGCAGATGCAAGTGATAGACTTCCTGCCCGCCTCGCTTGTTGCAACTGATTGCCGTTCTATAGCCGTCTTCAGCCAACCCTTCCTGCTTTGCCAGTTTCACGACGGTCTGTAACAGTCGGCCGGCCAATTCGGTATCATCCAAGTCATTCAATGTCGGGACATGGACTTTAGGGATAACCAGAATATGCACAGGAGCCTGCGGATTAATATCCCTGAATGCCAATATACGATCATCTTCAAAAACCACATCCGGTTTAATTTCGCCGGCAACCATTTTGCAAAACAAACAATCAGCCATAGTTTTCACCTTGAGTTTTGGATCTAAATTTGTTTTCTTCCGTTAAATGCATGAGATAACGTGCCGCTGTCGATAAACTCCAATTCGCCGCCCATCGGTACACCGTGGGCGATTCTGCTGGCTTGCACATGATATTTTCCGGCCAGTTCTCCAATGAAGTATGCGGTTGCCTCACCCTCTACCGTTGAACTCGTGGCCAATATCAATTCATTTACGCTGCCTGTCGCCAGGCGCTGTTCCAGTATATCCAGGCCGAGTTCATCCGGCCCGATGCCGTCTAACGGCGACAGTCGTCCGTGCAAGACAAAGTAACGCCCTTTAAACACAGCGGCCTGATCAATAATCCAGACATCAGCCGGATTCTCAACGATACAAATCAGGGAACTGTCGCGTGAATTGTCAGCGCAGATTCCGCATAGGCTATCTTCGGTCAACGTGCGGCACTCACGGCAGTAGCCGATTTCATCAATAGCCCGCAACAGTGTTTCAGCCAGCAGTCTGGCGCCGTTGCGGTTATGCTGGAGTAATTGAAAAGCCATGCGTTGAGCGGTTTTGGGACCTACGCCGGGCAGACAGCACAAGCTCTGTATCAACTGGCCCAATAAGCCATTTTTCTGCATGTCTAGAAAGGCATCTGGAACCCGGGCGGCAACGGAATGCCGGCTGTTATATCAGCCATTTTTTCTTTTTTCATTTTTGACACTTTATTGACGGCATCATTAATAGCGGCCGCAACCATATCTTCCAGCATATCCTTGTCTTCAGCCAGCAAAGAATCATCGATCGTAACCTTTCTGGCTTCCCGCTTGCCGGTCATCAAGATAGTCACCAGGCCGCCACCGGCTTCACCCATCACCTGCATGGATGCAAGTTCTTCTTGAGCTTTCTTGATATCTTCCTGCATTTTTTGGGCTTGCTGCATGAGATTACCCAGCGCATTCTTCATTGTTTCACTCCTAATATATTGTTAAACAGGCTCTATCGTACCGGGCAGCACCCTGGCATCAAAATGTTCTTTCAAAGCCTGAATATTCTCGTCTGAATTAATAGCATCAACAGCCGCCTGCTGCCTATCTTCCCGCGCCTTAATCAATTGTACCGCCGGTGTATCGATAACGGTTTTTTCGGTATTAATCACCAGTTTCAGTGATGTGCCGCGGTAACGCCGCAGGGCGTTTTGCAATTTTTCTTCTGTGACCGCACTACGCAGTTGTTTGTGCCCTGGATCCAATACTAATGTGCACACTTTATCATCTATATTTTCCAGAATACAGTTATTGGCCAGCTCCCTGGTCATGCCGCCAATCCTCATGGTAACAATCATTTCAGCCCAGTCATTGTCGCCTTTGCCATTCACTGGCGCTTGCACAGGCTCAGTCTGATTAACTGCTGTGACAGGCGGTTGCTGCGGCTTGGTCTCCTGCTTAAGGACAGTTCGGGGAGACTGGGTCGGCTTGACGGGATTCGGCTCCTGCGCTGCCGGCCTGAACGTCAGCATGCGCAACATAACCATTTCGAAGCCACTGCGCGGATCGGGCGCCAAATCCAGATCTCTTTGTCCTATCAAGCCAATCTGGTAATAAAGCTGAACATCTTCAGGCGTGAACCTTGAGGCCAGCGCCGCAATCATGTCGGCATCAAATTCATGATTGATGACTCCAGGCACTTGCTGAACCATGGCTATGCGGTGCAGAAACTGCAGAATTTGTTGCAAAACATCACTGAAATCAGGGGTTAAATTGGCGATTTCATCGATTTTATCAAGAATAGCCGCAGCGTCATCGTCGGCCAGGGCTGTTAACAGATCGTCCACGGGCTGCTGGGCAACGGTGCCCAGCATGGCGCTAACTTGTTCCGCACTCACTCTACCGTTACCGAAGACGATGGCCTGATCCAGCAGGCTCAATCCGTCACGCATACTGCCATCGGCGGCGCGTGCCAGTAATTTCAGAGCCGCGTCTTCAGATTCGATTTTCTCTTGCTGGAGTATAAACTCCATCTGTTGCAAGATCTGGGTCGGGAGCAAGCGCTTCAGATTAAACTGCAGACAGCGCGACAGTACGGTGACGGGAATTTTATGCGGGTCCGTAGTCGCCAACAGGAATTTGACATGCGGAGGCGGTTCTTCCAGGGTTTTGAGCAAGGCATTAAAGCTATGCCCCGACAACATATGCACCTCGTCGATCAGATAGACCTTATAGCGGCCTTGATTGGGTGCATACTGGACGTTATCCAGTAAATCCCGCGTATCTTCGACTTTGGTACGGGATGCCGCATCCACCTCGATTAAATCCAGAAACCGGCCTTCATCAAGATCGCGACAGACACTACATTCTCCGCAAGGATTAAACCCCTGCAGATTCAGGCAATTGATGGCTTTGGCCAGGATTCTGGCGATTGTGGTCTTGCCGACGCCCCGGGTTCCGGTAAACAAATAGGCATGATGAAGTCTGTCATGCTGCAAAGCGTTCATCAACGATTTGACAACATGTTCTTGTCCGACAACTTCTGTGAAATTATGAGGACGCCATTTTCTGGCGAGAACCTGGTAATTCATTGCAGGCTCGAAAGATGATTATAGAGTTGGGCGGCAACCATGCCAGCCACATCCCGGCACACGAATCTGCTGCTACCGTTGCTCCCTTCCGGGCCTGGCGGGGTTTACAGCGTATCGTTGCGAGAGGACCGACACGGTTACCATGAAACAATCAGCCGTAGCGGCTAAAGAGGTGACATTATGTTTGAATTCATCCAATAATACAAGCCCTGGACAATATTTTTTTAATAAACTAGGCCGACCAGAGTATGACGGCTGCACGCAAACGGTTTTTACCGAAGCAGGACATGCGGTCAAAATCTTCTCGAGCCACTGGAATATATTGGCAGTCGAGCTCATTTTGGCGCCCTTCTTCCGGGTCTGGATCATGCATATACAGGCAATCTTCATCGAAACCGCTCATGACCACCCAGTGCGGTGCTTTCTTGCGGTCCATGCGGAAGGTACTGATCAGTACCAACGGTATGGCTCCGGCATTAAAGGCATCGATCAGGTCGGTCTGGGTGATATTGGCGTAATGTATTTTCACGCCCTGCTCTTCGGCTTCGCGCTTAAAACAATGATCCACCAATTCGACGACCCGTTTTTTTTCCTCACTGCGCACACCGTCAATAAACAACGTCCCTGCCTGATTAATCCAGACCTCAACGGCAAAATGCCGGCGCTTCGCCGCCAGCGCCAAGCCAACCGGATGGCATCCGCCGTGACCGGAAGTCATGAAAATAGTCGTCGCTTCGCGCCATAAATTCAGCTCCTCCTCCTGAGACGGCGCATAGGATTTGTTAAGTCCATGCATGGCCATCATCAGCGAGGCCGGTCCACAGGTAAACGGCGTTGTTTGCCTCATCCAGTGCACAGGCCTATGCTCCAGTATTTCCCGATAACGGCGGATGCGCTTCTGGTAACGCAAAGCATCCTTGTGGTCTTCATAGTAATCATGGTAAACACCGAATTTCTGGAAGCCCAACGATTCATATAAATTAATCGCCGCTATATTGTCGGTGCCGACCTCGAGACGCAGGTACAACCGTCCATCCTCGATGGCCTCCTGTTCGCCCGCCGCCATGAGCAACTTGGCAATGCCGGAGCCTCGTTGCTGGTGCGCCACGGCAAGCGAATAAATGCGGGCCAGGCGGGTACCGGGATGATAAATAATGAGAATATAACCCACGATCTTGCCGGCCACTTCCGCAACCAGCAAAGCGCGATGCTCCGTGGTTATCCAGTGCCGGAAACTGCGTCGGCTCAGTCTGTCGGTCTCAAAGCTGGCATTTTCAAGCGTTACCAATTGATCCAGATCATCCAATCCGGCATGACGGATTACAATATTATCGATAGTCATCAGGCTGATACACCCTGCAATGCCTGCGCAATGACCTGCCTGGCCCGGAACAGCACCATTTCTTTCCAGGCCTGATCATTGGGACAGAAATGATGACGCATAAGCTTGCCGTGCCCTAACCGGGCCTGCCGGTTATCCGACTGCGCCCACAGCTGATGATCGAGCAGCAGGACTTCAAATAGCTGATCGGTTTTGAACGTACCGAATTCCAGGGTGATATAACAACTTCTTTCGTTCATAACGGCATGCCAGGCATAATCGAGCAAACCTAGTTTGGGCACGGAACTGGATGTACCCAAGGCAGGCAAGGTCACGGAATCGCCGTACCAACGGCAAGCCACGCTTGTTCCGGGACTATCCGGCTCATGGTCGCAAATAATTTCACCGTAGCCATAAGGCCCAAGACCGGTATGCAAGTCGATAACGGCCAGATCGCGCTGTCGCAGGCCATATTTATCGATAAGATCCTCAACGACCCGCCTGCCATGCGCAGGCGCCCGCCCGCCATAGAAAGGGCCGTCCGCATCGACATACTGTCCGGCACTGATGGCGCTTTCAAGCGATTCGCGCCCATGCTTATGCTCCCAGTCGGCAAAAGCCGCTCGTCTTTCTCCGGCATCGGATAAAAACAAGGCGTAACGTAGCGATTCATAGCCGGGATTTTCAGGCAATGGCTTGGAAAAATCGACCATATTCCGATTAAGATCAACGCCATCGGCATCACAGCGGCGCTGCCAGGCATAGCCCCATGGCGTCAGGGCATGAATCATTAACACGGCAGTATTGGCTGGCAGCGTAACATGTCCGGCAGCGAGCAAGCGCAAATAATCGATCTCCACCGCCGTCCCGGCAAAGCCTTCAATGCCATGTGTACCACTAATCAGCACCAGCACCCTGCAAGCATCTTCCGGACCAAGCCAGACCGCATCGGTAAACAACGCCTCACCTTCAGGTCCGGCCCCGGCACAGGGATAAGCCGTATGTTTTTTAGAACACGATAATGCAGCCAGTTCAATCCGCCAGCGTTGCCTGGCAATCGCATAGCTGACAGGAAAAACGTCTGTATCAAGAGCGGCGACAGGAAGATAAGAAGACATAATAATTTCCTAATAATTTTTCTCTAGCATAGCGCCAGTCAGACCAATATGAAATATTTTTCCAGGCTCAAAAAAACACCTTGTAGAAAAATAGGTCTGGTTCCAAAATTATCATTTATTTTGCTTGAGGCTTTTATTCGCTATGGCGCGTACCATTCTGGTTGTCGATCATCTTTCCGACTGGGGACCTTATTATCCCAGTGATCAAGTGATGGCCTTTGAAAGCTATCTGGCGACCGAACAAAGCGACACGCAGCAACGCACCCGCGTCATCAACCTCTGCAGCAGCTATCGCTATCTTTCGGACGGCTATTACTGTTCCCTGCTGGCCGAAGCCAGGGGGCATCACGTAATCCCTTCCGTCAAAGTCCTGAACGATCTGGGCAAGAAGTCCTTATACCGGCTACAGCTTGAAGACCTGTCTCCGACATTGACCCGTGCTTTTAAAAGCTACAGCAAAGAGAACGAAATAACCTTGTTGAGTTATTTTGGCACAACCCGCGACCCGGCTTTTCAAGAATTGGCCAGACTCTTGTTTGAACGTTTTCCCTGCCCGATTCTGGAAGTCACGCTGCGCTTTCGACAGCAATGGGAAATCACTGCTTTAAAAGCCATCTCGCACCGTGGCCTGAATGACGAGTTGGAAACGTTTTTTGCCGAAGCGCTGGACCAATTCAGCAAAAAAGTCTGGCGCAAAGGACGTGCCCGCAAAGCCGCGCGCTACGACCTCGCCATCCTGATCAACCCGGAGGAAAAATTACCCCCCAGCAACCGCGCCGCCCTCAAAAAATTCATCAAAATCGGCAGACAACTGGGCATTGACGTGGAACTGATATCGCAGCAGCATTATATCCGTCTGTCAGAGTTTGACGGCCTGTTTATTCGCGAAACCACCGCCATAGATCACCATACCTACCGTTTCGCCAAGAAAGCCGAGGCCGAAGGCCTGGTGGTGATCGATGATCCGACCTCCATACTGCGCTGTACAAACAAAGTATATCTTGCCGATTTATTTCGCACGCATCGCGTGCCATCACCCAGAACCTGGCTGTTGCATAAAGGCAATACCGGACACCTGGATAAACTGGAAGTCGAAGCCGGCTTTCCGGTTGTCATCAAGATACCGGACGGCTCTTTTTCCCGCGGCATTGTTAAAGTTCATAGTCGCCCGGAACTGGAGCTTAAAGTCGATGAATTATTCCAAAAATCGGCGCTGCTTTTGGCCCAGGAGTTTTTATATACGGATTTTGACTGGCGCATCGGCATATTCAACAACAAGGCCTTATACGCCTGCCGTTACTATATGGTCAAAAACCACTGGCAGATTTACCGCCATGGCAGCAGTCGGACCGATAGTGGAAATTTTGATACCTTGCCGACTTTTGAAGTACCCAAAGCCGTATTGGACGCGGCGTTGAAAGCCACGCAGCCGATAGGCAACGGTTTGTATGGCGTGGATGTCAAGGAAAAAGACGGCAAGGGCTACGTAATCGAAGTTAATGACAATCCGAATATCGACAGCGGCATTGAAGACAAATACCTCGGGGACGAACTCTATGTGTTGATTCTGAGCGAATTCCTAAGGCGCATGGAGAACCGGAGCAAAGGCATATAGCTCAGAATTAAAACCTTACGGCAAATAAACCCGCCAACTCATACCATCCAAGGTTTCGCTCCGACCTCCTTCCAGCTTGCCGCCCAGCAATCCTGTTAATTCATAGACGACCGCCATGCCGATGCCGTGACCATGAATGTTCTCATCGGCCCGGACTCCTCTTTTCAGGATGTCCTTAAGCTTATCGGGCGGAATGCCGGGGCCGTCATCCTCAACCCGCAGCAGCACCGAAAAGTCGGCACTGACTTTCGGATTATTGAGGGAAACATGGATACTGACCTTCTGGCGGCACCATTTACAGGCGTTATCCATCAGGTTGCCCGCTATCTCGTAAAGATCGCCCTCTTCGCAATAAATCCGGCAAGGCTCAGGCACGTCAACATCGAAAGTTATGCCTTTATCGATATAAACCTTGCCTAGTGAAGCGATGATTTTTTTAATAATGACCCCGACATCCACTGTACGCGTGATTTTACGCTCGCCTTTCGCGGCAGCCCGTTGCAACTGATATTCGACAATCTCGTTCATGCGGAAAATCTGCTCTTGCACGGTCTCCTTATTATCATTGAAAGATTCAGTGCAGCCCCGTAGTATAGCCAACGGCGTTTTCAAGCTATGCGCCAAATCGGCCAAGGTATTGCGATAACGCTCCAAATGCGCCCGCTCACTGCTGATCAGAGCATTCAGATTACCGGCCAGCCCCTGCAATTCAGTCGCATAACGGCCATCCAGGCGGTTTTTTTTGCCTTTTTCTATCGCCTCAAGATCCCTGACGATAACGCGCAGCGGTTTCAAACTCCAGCGCAATACGGCAAACTGGATAAAAATCAGGACCAATCCTATCGCCAGCAGCCAGAATCTCAAAGCCGCTTTAAAACGGTCCACCTGGCCGCTGACAAACTCGGCATCCTCAGCGACCGTGAAGGTAAATTCGCGCTCGACATGAGCCCGACTTTCCCAAATCACATCATAATGAAGCGCGTAGTAACGCCCCTGTTCATCCAATAAAAAAGCCGACTCACCCGCGCTTAACTCAGCTGGCGGCACAACGGGATCCAGGCCGATTGCCGATGCCGAATGCCAAACCGGCGCGGGCTTTTTCTTTTTTATTTGATGAATAAATCCATAAAGACCCGAACCCGGATTGGTAAAGCGCGGTTCGGGCAAATCCGGCGGCATCACCAGTGCTCCGGAATTTTTAAGATCGGCAGCGGATAAAAGTGAATAAACCTGAACCTGTAACCTTTCTTTTAATACCTGTTCGGCGCTTTCGCGAAAGCTCTGTTCAAGGACGATAGCCACCAGTGCAAAGAAGGCGGCCAGCACCAATCCGGCGGAAACCAGCAATCGAAAGCTTAAAGATCTAGTTTGCACTCAATGCCTTTGAACAAAAAATAAGAGGCGACAGCGCATTAGGCGCCTTTGCTGCAAGATGAAATCTAAGAGGAAATAACCGGCACGCGATAACCCCGTCCACGCAGGGTCTCAATGGGTTTTAACGTGCCGTCGGGATCGAGTTTTTTTCGCAAGCGGCCAATGAAGACTTCAATAACATTGCTGTCGCGTTCGAAGTCTTCATCATAAATATGCGCCGTCAGAACGGATTTCGAGACGACTTCGCCTTTACGGAACATCAAGTATTCCAGCACCTTGTACTCATAAGCCGTCAATTCCAGTTTTACCCCGGATACGGTGACTTCCTGGGCCACCGTATCCAGCTCGATATTGCCATGGGTTAAAACTGGATGCGCCAGCCCGGCGGAACGTCTGATCAAGGCATTGACCCTGGCAAGCAACTCCTCATAATGAAAAGGCTTGACCAGATAATCATCCGCGCCGGCCTCCAATCCTTCCACCTTCTCCTGCCATCGGCTTCTGGCCGTCAAGATCAGAATGGGGACCTTGATATGGTTTTTACGCAAACGCTTAATTAACTCAATACCGGAAAAATCGGGAAGCCCAAGATCAATCACAGCCGCGTCAAGCGGATATTCCTTGCCCATGTACAAGCCGTCGCTACCCGAATGGGCGATATCGACGGCAAAACCTTTATCCGCCAGGAACGCTTGGATTTGCTTGCAAAGCGTTACTTCATCTTCGACAACAAGAATACGCATATTTTTCTTCTTTTTACTTAACGTGCAATCAACCAACCAATTGACCGGTTTCGGCGTCGATCAGATAATGCTGAATACGTCCGTCAGGCGTTAAAACTTTAATCACATGCACTTCCCTTCCGTTGATTATTTCAGTTTGAGCCCCAAGCACTCTTTTATCGCCCTTTTTAATGATTTGTTTGGTAGCCTGGTCCAGACTGACGCGCGCCAGCATGACAGCGCTTTCCGCATAACAGATATTGGAAAACGACAAGACCAGTACAAGCAGTTTAATCAAATTTCTCATGGGCGATCCAGAGCTTAAGTTATTATTTAAACCATTGTTAAAAGTAACCGTGCCCGGACTTTTACAATCGGGAAAATATATAGAACGAAAATGAAGTTTAAATGACTATGCTGAATCCGAACTGAACCCGTTACTGTAATGATATTCCTTGAACCATACTGCCAATAGCCTGCCCGAAAGAAGCCCCCAGTTTACCCGCAATCCTGTCAAGCAAGCGATCCGGCTGCGTAAAATCAACCTTATGCTCGACACCGATAATTTCCTTGGCAACATAATCATCACTGCCAAATGCATCGACGACGCCCAGTCTGACGCCTTCCTCGCCAGTCCAGACCAGGCCAGAGAAAAGTTCAGGCGTATCTTTCAACCGGTCGCCGCGACCGGCTTTAACCGCGCTGATAAATTGCTGATGAACCTGATCCAACAAACTCTGCATATAGCGTGTCTCGTCTTCCTTGGGCGGCGAAAACGGATCAAGCATGGCTTTATGCGTGCCTGCCGTCAACAGTCGGCGCTCGACGCCCAGTTTCTCCATAACGTTAACAAACCCGAAGCCATCCATGAGCACACCTATGGAACCCACCAGGCTGGCCTGATTGACAAAAATCTTGTCGCTTGCGGAGGCGATATAGTAGCAACCCGAGGCGCAAATATCACTGACAACGGTATAAACCGGCAGGTCGGGATGATCTTTCTTTATCTTTCTGATTTCTTCGTAAACATAAGATGATTGCACCGGGCTGCCGCCAGGCGAATTGGCATGCAAAATAATGCCTTTGGTATTTTTATCTTTTACCGCATTTCTTAAACTTTTGATAATGCTATCGGCATCGACGTCCTTACCTTCCGCAATGATGCCGACTACATCAATCACGGCCGTATGCTCCTTGCCGTCACCGCCCATATCCTGTTTGAGGTTCGGATACATGAACATGACTAATATGGCGCACAGATACAAAAACACCAGTGACTTGAAAAAAATACTCCAGCGTCTGGCTCTTGTTTGTTCCGTTACGGCAGCTAAAGCTACTTTTTCAAGGACTTCACGCTCCCAGCCGGCCTCTTGTTTAGCGCCCATTTCAATTTCATTGACTTGTTGATTTTCCATTACTTTATTAACCTCCAATAATAGCTAGTAATTCCGCCGGCTGTCGTAAGCATGTCAACGGCTGATATTGTTGCAATATGGTTTTTGAATGCGCTCCGCACGATACGGCAATTGAAGAAATCCGCGCATTGAGCGCCATTTGCATATCGTGAATTGAATCGCCCACCATTAACGTCCGTTCATTGGCCGCTTCCATGTGCCGGATAATGTCCAACACCATGGCAGGATCGGGTTTTGAAGCCGTTTCATCGGCACAGCGTGTGATATGGAACAAATCTTCGGTTCCTGTCGCCTGCAGAGCCCGCTCCAGCCCGGCGCGGCTTTTTCCGGTGGCCACGGCCAGTTGAAAGCCCATCCGTTTCAACTGCACCAGCATCTCGTAAACGCCTGCAAATAAATCATCGCGGCCGATCTGTCTGGTGAAAAACGCCTGACTGTAGCAGGCCATTAATTGATTGCGGGTTTGCTCATCGGTTCCCGGAAACAGGGTCTGTATTGCATTTTTAATGCTTAAGCCAATCACATCCCTTGCCGCTTGCCGTTCCGGAATAGTGCAATTACAACGCTCCGCGGCCTTTTGCAGACAATTGACGATCCAATCAATGGAATCGACCAAAGTGCCATCCCAGTCAAATATAATCAAATCAAACCTGTTCTTCATGGCTTAACAATTCCTCCAGATTTTGCGGCAGAGGAGCAAAAATTTTGAGCAATTCACCACTGACCGGATGCTGGAATTTCAACTTTTGCGCATGAAGAAACAGACGCTTATAGCCCCTGCCTTTAAATGCCTTGTTCACCTCATCCAGGCCATAACGCTCGTCACCGACAATAGGATGTCCCAACCAGACGGCATGAACCCGTATCTGATGAGTACGCCCCGTTTTCGGCGAGGCCTCAACCAATGTCGCATTTCGGAATAATTTCAGACGTTTGAAAACCGTTTCGGCCTGCTTGCCGGACTGACTGACGACTACCATGCGTTCGCCGCCTTTGTTGACATTTTTTTGCAAAGGCGCCGTAACCACGGCCTGTTTTTTGGCCCATTGGCCAGCCAATAACGCCACATAGGTTTTATGAACCTTATCATCACGAAAAAGTTCATGTAACTTACGCAAAGCACTACGTTTTTTCGCTATCAACAGGCAGCCGGAAGTATCCCTGTCCAGTCGATGCACCAACTCCAGAAAATGAGCCTCCGGCCTGATCTGCCTGAGACCTTCGATAATCCCCGAATTAACGCCGCTGCCACCATGAACGGCAAAGCCCGAGGGCTTGTTCAAGATTAGGAAGGCATCGTCTTCAAACAAGATATTTTTTTGCAAGGCATCCTTCAGATTCTGCCCGACAAACATTTCCTCGGCCTTTTCCGCGACCCGAACCGGCGGAATCCTGATGATATCGCCAGCTTCCAGGCGATACTTAACGTCCACGCGCCCTTTATTGACCCTGACTTCACCTTTACGAACAATCCGATAAATGCGGCTTTTAGGCACTCCTTTCAAGCGGGCAATTAAAAAATTATCCAATCGTTGATCGCTATTTTCTTCTGTAATTTCGACAAATTGAACTTTTGGCGCGCTTTGTTCTTCAGTATTCATGATATAGATGATACCAGCATCTCGTTATGATTGATTCTTTAAATTGATGTAGAACGATAAGGTTGCTATATTAAGCAAGTTTTAATATAAAAAACATACTTTTGCCAGGCGTATTTTTCAAAATGCAACTAAGCCGGCAACCCAAACTGAAGATTAAACAGCCGTTTACAATGCTGAGTCTTCGAATAAGATTTTCGGGTAGCGTTCGACCCATGACGAACGATTTATAACTCCTGTTTAAGACAGAATTTACAGCAAGACTGAAAAAAAGAATATTTGTTTGCTTAGTAGTTGTCCGTGCCAATTATCGTTGCCTTCACATCTTGAAGGTCAAGATACCAGTAGCAACGCCCAGATAACGGAAAACAAAACCGTAAAAAAACAAGTTTGACGCGTTATTGGCAGAATGATCACTCTAGTTTGACTTTACAAACCTACTTAGCGCTATGACCCGAACCCAGTCTGATCAGTAAAATCTGATAATGGAGCAGGAAACCACAAGGATAATTGAATGAAAAGAATGCTTATCAATGCCACGCAGGCAGAAGAACTGCGAGTTGCTTTGGTAGACGGTCAAAAACTCTATGATTTTGACATAGAAGTTCCTTCTAAAGAACAAAAAAAGTCCAATATTTACAAAGGTATCATTACTCGAGTAGAACCCAGCCTCGAAGCAGTATTTGTTAATTACGGCGCTGAAAAACACGGCTTTTTACCCTTTAAGGAAATTTCTCCCGCCTACCGCCAACCCCGCGACGGCGCGGAAACCGAAGGTCGCCGCCCAGCCATTAAAGACTTGATTAAAGAAGGCCAGGAAATTCTGGTTCAGATTGAAAAAGAAGAACGCGGCAATAAAGGCGCCGCCCTGACAACCTATATCAGTCTGGCCGGCACCTATCTGGTACTGATGCCCAATAATCCGAAAGCCGGCGGCATTTCGCGCCGCATTGAAGGCGATACCCGCAGCGAACTGCGCGAAGTCATGGCGGCGCTGGACATTCCGGATGGCATGGGCCTGATCGTACGTACGGCCGGGTGCGGCAAAAATGCCGAAGAGCTGCAATGGGATTTAAATTACCTGTTGCAGTTATGGGAGGCCATAGAACGTACTTCCGGCGAACAAACGGCGCCGTTTCTGGTATTCCAGGAAAGCAATGTCATCATTCGCGCATTGCGTGATCATTTGCGCGGCAATATTGACGAAATCCTGATAGACAACGAATCCTCGTTCAAGCTGGTGCAGAAGTTCCTGAAACAGGTCATGCCGCACTTTTTGCCGAAAGCGAAACTGTATCAGGACTCTGTCCCCTTATTCAGCCGCTATCAGATCGAATCGCAGATCGAAATGGCCTACGGCCGCGAAGTACCTTTACCTTCCGGGGGCTCGCTGGTAATCGACCATACCGAAGCCCTGACCTCTATCGATATCAACTCGGCGCGCGCCACCAAGGGCAGCGATATTGAAGAAACCGCGCTCAACACCAACCTCGAGGCGGCTGATGAAATTGCCCGCCAGCTCAGATTGCGCGACCTGGGCGGTCTGTTCGTCATCGACTTCATCGACATGATGTCGAATAAAAATCAGAGATTAGTAGAAAACCGTCTGCGCGATGCGCTGAAAATTGATCGTGCGCGGATTCAGACCAGCCGTATCTCGCGCTTTGGCCTGTTGGAAATGTCCCGGCAGAGAATGCGCCCATCTCTGGGCGATTCCACGCAACTGCCCTGCCCCCGCTGTAAAGGCCAAGGCACTATCCGCAATGTGGAATCGGTAGCGCTGTCCGTGCTGCGTATTCTTGAAGAAGAAGCCATGAAAAAAGGCACGGAAAAAGTCATCGCTCACCTGCCGATCGAGTGCGCCACATTTCTGCTGAACGAAAAACGCCATGCCATTGAGCAAGTTGAATCGAGACTGAAAGTCGGCATTGTGATTCTGCCCAGCAAACATCTGGAAACACCGGCTTATGACATCGAGCGGATCAAGGAAAAAGATGCCCCCGAAGAAAAACCCAGCTATCAGCAGATAAAAGAAGAAGAAATCACGATTCCGGAATTTGCCCAGCAATTGAAGCCAAAGGTTGAGCGGGCGGCGATTAAAGAATTCCTGCCGGACTCACCCGCTCCGATGCAAAACAAAAATTCGTCCGCCAGCCTGATCAAGCGCTTCTGGTATAAACTGATTGGTCCAGGCATAGAACCCGAGAAAAAAGAAACCTCAACGGCAGCCCCTGAAAAAACCAGAGGTTCCGACGAAGCCCAGCCAAGTAGAAGCCGTGACGCCAGGCGCGCGCCCCGTCCCACCCGGAATGGACGCGCTGGACAAGGCAGAAACGGCAAGCGCGGTCCCGATACCGCACCGCCCTCGGTTGAGACAAAAATTGAACCGGTTAACAGCGAGTCTGTCGCCGAACCGGAAATCGCAGACCAGCCCGTTGAGGCCACTACGCCGGAACAGCAACCGCAAAAGCCATCCAATGGCAGAAGCAGGAGAGGCCCTAATCGCAGAAGGCCGCGCAATCCTAACTACAAACGACCTGAATCCAATGGCAATGGCGACGCCAGTGCCTCTTCAGACGAGATGCCTAAAGAAGCCAAAAGCGAGTCGCGGCCTTATGATCATGACTTTGCCGAGAGAAACGAGAAAGCAGAGCGTCCCGAATCTCAAACGCATAATGCTGAAAATCCCGCTAAACCGGTTTCAGAGACTCCGAAACCGGCCGCTGAACCGGCGGCAAAACCGGCCAAACCCGTAACGCAAGAGTCCGGAACCGACTCTTAATTCATTCCAGCAATATTACGCTGCCGTGGAGCTTAAACATTGAAGCTCCACGGCAGATACTATCTGTATTTCACCTCTACCGCGCTAGCGCATTGCAACCGCTTCAGGCGCAAAAGCAGTTCATCCGTTGCCTGCACGCGCCATTCGTCACCGAGGCGCAGCGTCGACTGAGCATAACGTGATCTATAATTGATCAGCACCGGACAGGCGCCGCCCTTGAAAGGCGTCAATACCTCTCCTAAGCTTCGGATGAAGACGCCATCATTTTCCTCTGCCTGCCATGTTAGCTGAATCCCTCTGGCGAAGGCATCCCTGGCCTGATCCATGCTGTAAAGTTTTTCTACTGTCAGGCGCAATGTTCCCAGATAATCATCAATCGCCAACGGGCCTTCGGCAACCAGCAGCGTATCGCGCGCAAAAATATCGCGGTATTTTTCGTAAATATCATTAAACGCGGCAATTTCGAGCCGGCCGGACCTGTCGTCAAGCGTCGCAAAGCCCATCATTTTCCCCTGCTTGGTCTGACGGGTTCTGATTTCCACGACCAACCCGGCGACACGCGCCTCCATCTTGCCTCTCATGCCTCGCTGGGAACCGGAACGTTCGACTTTCTCAACCAGACTGGCTATTTTCCCATGCGTGAACTCCCTCAATTCCGACTCATACTGATCAATCGGATGCCCTGTCAGGAACAGACCCAGGGTTAATTTTTCCGCAGCCAGCCGATCCTTTTCGGACCATGGCTCGACAGTGGTGGAATAAGCTTCGGTTTCCTCGACATTATCCTCGGCATTGACCATCAAACCGAATAGATCATTCTGACCCGTTTGCGCCATTTTGCCGTGCTGCTCGGCCACTCTTAAAGCCGTGGACAGTTCTGCCAGATGGCCGGCCCGGTTATCGTCGAACTCATCGAACGCCCCGGCGCGAATCAGCGCTTCCAGCACGCGCCGATTGACTTTTCTTAAATCGACGCGCTTGCATAGATCATACAGGCCGGTAAACGGGCCGTTTTCGTCCCGTTCCTTCAGCATATCGTCAATGGCCGCCTGGCCGACGCCCTTGATGGCGCCGATACCGTAGACGATGTGCCCCTTGTCGTTGACGGTAAAACGGAAATTGGACACGTTGATGTTAGGCGGACAGATGGTCAGCTTCATCTGCCGGCATTCTTCGATCAGCACCACCACCTTGTCGGTATTGTCCATATCCGAGGACAATACCGCCGCCATGAAAGCAGCCGGGTAATGCGCTTTCAGCCAGGCCGTCTGATACGCCACCAGCGCATAGGCGGCCGAGTGCGATTTGTTGAAACCGTAACCGGCGAATTTTTCCATCAAATCGAAGATATAGGTTGCGATACTTTCGTCGATCTGGTTAGCGACGGCGCCCTGCGTGAACACTTCGCGCTGCTTGGCCATCTCTTCGGGCTTTTTCTTACCCATCGCGCGCCGCAGCATATCGGCGCCGCCCAGAGTGTATTGCGCCATTTCCCGCGCAATCTGCATCACCTGCTCCTGATACAGGATAACGCCGTTGGTCGGCTTCAGGATCGGTATCAGCAAGGGATGCGCGTATTCGGCCTTGGCTCCGTGCTTGACGTTGATGTAATCGTCCACCATGCCCGATTCCAGAGGTCCCGGCCTAAACAGCGCCACCAGCGCGATAATGTCGTCGAAACAGTCCGGCTTGAGCTTCTTGATCAGCTCTTTCATACCTCGGGATTCGAGCTGGAACACGGCCGTCGTCTGGGCATTTTTCAACAACTCGTAGGATGCCGAATCATCCCTCGGAATGGTCGTGATATCGACCAACGGTTCGCCGGCCTGCTGTTTCTTCTGATTAATCGTCTGCAGCGCCCAGTCGATAATCGTCAGCGTGCGCAACCCCAGAAAGTCGAACTTAACCAGACCAACCGCTTCCACGTCATCCTTGTCAAACTGCGTGACCAGATTGCCGCCGCCCTGCTCGCAATACAGCGGCGTAAAATCGGTCAGCTTGGTCGGCGAGATCACCACGCCGCCCGCGTGCTTGCCCGCGTTTCTGGATGTTCCTTCCAGGGCGCGCGCCATGTCGATCAGCGTTTTGACTTCTTCTTCTGTGTCGTACAACTGCTTCAGGTCGGGGCTGTCTTTCAGCGCCTTTTCCAGCGTCATGCCGATCTCGAATGGGATCAGCTTGGCCAACCGGTCGACGAAGCCGTAGGAAAAGCCCAGCACGCGCCCGACATCGCGGATAACCGCCTTGGCCGCCATCGAACCGTAGGTAATGATCTGCGCGACGTGATCGCGGCCGTAATGACGCGCCACGTAATCGATCACCTCATCGCGCCGGTCCATGCAGAAATCGACGTCGAAGTCGGGCATGGAGATACGTTCCGGATTCAAGAAACGCTCGAACAGCAGATCGAACTCAATGGGATCGAGGTCGGTGATTTTAAGCGCGTACGCCACCAATGAGCCGGCCCCCGATCCACGACCCGGCCCGACCGGAATCTGATTGTTTTTCGCCCACTGGATAAAATCGGCAACGATCATGAAATAGCCAGGGAACCCCATCTGGACGATCACCTTCAGCTCAATGTCCAGGCGGTCGTAATAGACCTGGCGGTTTTCCTCATCCGTGCCCTTGCCGACGGCCGGGTATTGCACCAGGCGTTCCTCCAATCCCTTCTTGGCTGAATCGATCAGATGATCGCCCAGCGATACGCCGGCCGGTACCGGAAAATCGGGCAAAAAGTTCTTGCCCAGCGTCAGCTGCAAATTGCAGCGCTTGGCGATTTCGACCGTGTTTTCCAGCGCCTCGGGAATATCGGCAAACAGCGCCTGCATTTCCTCACTGCTGCGCAGGTATTGCTGATCGGTATAATCCCGAGGCCGGCGGGCATCATCGAGCACGCGCCCCTGGTTGATGCAGACCCTGACTTCATGTGCCTCGAAATCCTCCGGGTGTATGAATCTGACGTCATTGGTCGCCACGACCGGCAGATCGGCGGCCAGAGCCAGCTCGACGGCCGCGGCGATGTAACGCTCCTCATCGGGCTTGCCGACGCGCTGCAATTCCAGATAAAAGCACTGGTCGAACAACGCTCTCCATTGCTCGGCCAAGCGTCTGGCCAGATCCTTGTTTTCCGCCAGCAAGGCCTTGCCGATGTCGCCGCTCATGGCTCCCGACAAGGCAATCAAGCCGGCATGATTGGCTTCTATCCACTCCTGTCTCAGCATCGGCACGCCCTGGTGCTGCCCTTCCTGATAGGCTTTGGAAATGAGTTCGGTCAACGTGATGTAGCCTGCGTGATTGTTGACCAGCAAGGTCAGCCGGTAAGGCGTGGCAGGCTCTTCCGGGTTGAATATCAGTACGTCCGAACCTGCAATCGGTTTGATTCCCTGCCCCAGCGCCGCCTTATAAAATTTGACCAGCGAGAACAGATTGGTGTGTTCGGTCACAGCGGCGGCCGGCATGTTCAATTCGGCCAGACGCTTGACCAATGGCTTGATTTTGACGATGCCGTCAACCAGGGAAAATTCGGTATGGAGCCTTAAATGAACAAATGCAGGTTGCATGGATGGTTTTGTCAGAATCAGGTGTAAGTAGAAAGTATGTCAAAGCCGTAAAGCGAGGCTAGACAGACAAAAATCTTGAACAGCAGAACATCATTTTTTGTTACCACGAAATGCGCGAAGTTGTTTAGCTGACTTAAAGCCGGCGGCAGGCATGCCTTTTTGCAGCCGGGTATTATACACTTTCGGGCCTATGGAAGGCTTCAGTTTCAGCAACAACCGGACAAAATAGCCGCACCGGGCATACTGCAGAGTTATTCACAAAACCTGTGGATAACTCTGTGGATTGATTGTTTTATTTGTCGCTTAATTACCGTTTTTATTACAGTTTTGTTAAATTGTATAAAAATAAAACAATGCGGTAATCTTATTTTTATCAATGACTTACAGATCAATTCCCCATATGCTGGCGCCTAGACAGGCACGCGCTAAGTCATTGATTCAGCCTGTGGGCAACTGATATTGACTCAAAACCATGCTCATGCTGATCAAGCGGTGCTCTGTATAAAGTGAATTCGGTTTTATTACAGCGTCTCAGGTAAGATGGGCGGATGCGGCCTTTCCTGGGCGAAACTCCGTCAGTCAACATCCGGTCGACCGCTTTTCCAGTTATTCACAAAACCTGTGGATAACTCTGTGGATTGATTGTTTTATTTGTCGCTTAATTACCGTTTTTATTACAGTTTTTTTAAATTGTACAAAAATAAATCAATCCGCTAATTTTATTGTTATCAATAACTTACAAGCCAATTCCAAATATGTTGAAATCTAGATAAGCGCAAGCTCTAAGTCATTGATTCAGCCTGTGGGCAACTAATGTTGAGTCCAAACCATTTTCATCATCGGCCGGTTTTACCCTCGTTCATCCCAGGCTTTGTCCATACGTTTTGCTGAAACGGGATAAGCCGTCTTGAGCTGCTGCGCGAATAGCGAAACCCTGAATTCTTCCAGCATCCAGCGGTAATTATCCTGCTCGGGAATGACGGGTTCTTTCTTGGCTTTCTTCTCGACGTCTTTCCAGTAACGCGTCCAGTAGCGGCTGATCTCTTGCAGCTTTTGCGCACTGTTATCGCGTTTATCGATGCGATAGAGGATTGCCTTTAGATAGCGGGGCATGGCTTTAAGTTGCTGGAACGGCGTATGACGGACAAAGCCCGCATAAATCATAAACCTCAATTGCTCATTGATATCCTGAACCATCGGATCATTGGCGTTGAAGCGTTTTAGCTGCGCTTTGACGGCACCGTACAACTCCATGATCTCCATAACGATTTTGCCGGCCTCATTGGCAATTCCAACCAACTCGCCCTTGTGCTGTTTTAAACTTTGCTCGAAAGCCTGCTGTGCGCGTATCGTCCTGCCTTCGACAAATGCCGTGTACAGGATCAGATAGAGCATATCGTCTTTATAGGAAGCCGCCGCCTCTGCCTCTACGATCGGATGCTTGGGCAACTGGTTATAAGTTAACTCCGCAGCCGCGGACTTGGGCAGGTTTTTGACGACATAAGTGCACTCCTTGCGCAGATAAAGCTGGAACAGGCGCATGAGCCCTGCCTGGTGCTGGCGCGCGGCTTTTGACTCGGTATCGAAAATGCGTACGCCGACGGCATCGCCTTCATCGACAATGGCCGGATAGCCGACAAATGCCTGCCCTTTCTGCATGAATTGCCAGGTCTCGGGCAGATCGTCGAATGCCCATTGTATGCAGCCGGTATAATTCAGTTCGTCGGCGGCCAGCTGATCGAAGCTTTCGCCGGCCGTCTGCGTGTACTTGCCTTGCAATTTTTTCAGATCGCGGCCGTAGTCGAGCAGTTTGCCTTCCTCATCGATGACTCTGAAATTCATTTTCAGGTGCTCGGGCAACATGTCCGAATTCCAGGCATTGAGCGGTATCGCTTCGCCAGTCAGCTTTCTGAGCCGGGTACTCAGCCACTCATACAGCGAGCCTTTAAAATCGGGCTCGATTTCCAAGCACTGCTTGACGGTTTCCGGCACCGGCACGAAATGTTTTCTCAGGTTTTTAGGCAGCGATTTGATCAATGCGACCAGTTTTTCTTCCAGCATGCCCGGCACCAGCCAGTCGAACGGCGCTTGCGAGACCTGATTCAGCTGATGCACGGGAATGACGGCCGTAACGCCGTCTTCGTCATGACCCGGCTCAAACCGGTATTGCAGCGCGATCGTCAGGTTGCCCACTTTTTTGCTGTCGGGAAAATCCCACTCGCTGACCTGATTGTCCTGCCCGCGGGTCAGGTCCTCCCGGGTCAGAAACAGGATTTTCGGATTCTCCCGTTCGACGGTTTTACGCCATTGATCGAGCGCGATGCCGCTGACGATATCGGGCGGCAGCTTCTTGTCGTAGAACTGATACAGCCATTCTTCATCCTCGATCAGATCGACGCGGCGGCCTTTATGCTGGATGTAACCGACCTCTTCGAGCAGTTTCTGGTTGGCGACAAAGAACGGCGCATTGCTATGGTAATCCTGGTCGACCAATGCCGAGCGGATAAAGATCTCGCGCGCGGCCTTGGGGTCGACGCGCTCGTACGGCACTTTGCGGCCGGCCTGCAAGGTCAGGCCGAACAACAGGGTACGCTCATAGACGGCGCTGCGCCCGGCTTTCTTTTCCCAGTGCGGATCGTAATAGTTGCGCTTGATCAGATGTCCGGCGCACTGTTCTATCCATTCCGGCTCGATTTTGGCGACATTGCGCGCGTAGACCTTGCTGGTTTCGACCTGCTCGGCCGCCATGATCCATTTCGGCCGGGCTTTATGCAGGCCCGAGCCGGGGAAAATGAAGAACTTGAGACCTCTGGCGCCCAGATATTCGTATTGCTCGTGGCGGAAACCGATGTTTGACAACAACCCCGGAAGCAGCGCGCGATGGATTTCCTCATAGCTGGCCTCGACCATATTCGGCTTCATTTTCAGTTCGCCCTTGATCACCTGCATGATCTGCGCATGGATGTCGTACCATTCGCGCATGCGGATATAGGACAGGAAGTTCTCGGTGCAGTATTTGCGCAATTTATTATTGGACAAATGCTTCTTCTGCTCTTCGAAGGTATTCCAGATATTCAGGATCGTCAGAAAGTCCGAATCCTCCTTGCGAAAGGCCGCGTGCTTGGCTTCGGCCTGATGCATTTTATCGGCCGGCTTTTCGCGCGGGTCCTGAATGCTGAGGGCCGACACGATAATGGCCACTTCGGTCAGACAATGCTGCTTTTCGGCCGCGATCAGCATGCGCGCCAGTTTCGGGTCGGTCGGGAATTTGGCCAGTTGCCTGCCGATCTCGGTCAGCTTGCCCTGCTTGTCGAGCGCGTTGACTTCATGCAGCGCATTCTTGCCGTCGCGGATCATTTTGTCTTCAGGCGGCTCGACGAACGGGAACTTCTCGATATCGCCCAGATTCAGCGACGTCATCTGCAGAATGACCGACGACAGGTTTGTGCGCATGATTTCCGGCTCAGTGAACAGGGGCCGAGCCAGATAATCGTCCTTCGAGTACAGCCGGATACAGATACCCTCGGCGACACGGCCGCAACGGCCCGCGCGCTGGTTGGCGCTGGCCTGCGAGACTTTCTCTATCGGCAGGCGCTGGATCTTGCTGCGGTGGCTGTAACGGCTGATGCGGGCATGGCCGGTGTCGATCACAGAGCGGATACCCGGCACGGTCAGCGACGTTTCGGCGACATTGGTCGCCAGCACGATGCGGATCTTGCCGCCTTTGGGCTTGAACACGCGCTCCTGTTCGCTGACGCTGAGCTTCGAATACAGCGGCAGGATTTCATACTGGGTCGGATGATGCTTTTTCAGTGAATCGGCCGTCTCGCGGATTTCGCGCTCGCCGCTCAGGAAGATCAGGATATCGCCGCGGATATCGCGCTGCAGTTCATCGACGGCATCGAGGATGGCCTGCTGCAGATCGTCGCTGGTTTCATCATCCTCTTCCCGCTGCTCGATCGGGCGGTAGCGAATCTCGACCGGATAGGTACGCCCCGATACTTCGATGATCGGCGCATTGTTGAAATGGTTGGCGAAACGCTGCGGATCGATCGTGGCCGAGGTAATGACCAGTTTCAGATCGGGGCGCTTGGGCAGCAGCCATTTCATGTAGCCCAACAGGAAATCGATGTTCAGGCTGCGCTCGTGCGCTTCGTCGATGATGATCGTATCGTATTGAGTCAGGTAGGGATCGTTTTGCGATTCGGCCAGCAAAATACCGTCGGTCATGAGTTTGACCAATGACTCGGCATGGCTCTTGTCGTTGAAGCGGACCTTGTAGCCAACGGATTTGCCGATCGGCTCGCCCAGCTCTTCGGCGATCCGGTCGGCGACGGTGCGCGCGGCGATGCGCCGGGGCTGCGTGTGGCCGATAAAGCCGGAAGCGCCGCGCCCGATCGACAGGCAGATCTTCGGCAATTGCGTGGTCTTGCCCGAGCCGGTTTCGCCGCAGACGATCACAACCTGATTGGCTTTGATCAACTCGGCGATATCGTCTTTCTTACCCGTGACCGGCAGATCGGGAAAATTGATCGCCGGAATACTGGCCAGTCGCTTGTTGCTCAGGGCTATTGATCTGTCAATACGGTTTTTCAGCGCACTAACGGGTTCAAGCGGGTCCTTGCCTTTCTGGCAGTCACTGCGCAACCGGTCCAGTTGCCGCTTGAATCCATGCCTGTCCTGGCTCAGGCACTGAGGTAATCGGGAGATGAGTTGTTTAATCAGATCGAGAGTGGACATCCAGAGCAATCAAGGCAAATAAAGCTATTATATGATATCTGCCGTGTTTTGAATTTCAACAACAAACAGAACGCGGCCCGGGGCGGCCGCAAGCATTGGCAAAACAGAAACAAGGACTTAACTTTTCTTGCAGACCGTATTGTAGATCTTGAAGGACAGTATCGAGGCGGCCATCAGCAGCGTTATCGCGTTAGCGAATATGATAGCCGAGTCGGCAATATAAACGCCGTAGATGAGCCAGCACAGCACGCCTAACGTAAAGATACTGTACATGCTCAAAGACAGCGACTCCGTGTCTCTGGTTCTTATCGTCAAAATGGCCTGCGGCAAAAATGAAGCCGTAGTCAGTGTTGCAGCAATATAGCCAATAATTTCAGGCATCACTATCATCGATGTGGTTCTCTAATTGATGTCAGGTTCTCTATAAATTTCTGGCGCGCCGTATTTGGCAATGCGTGACCGGATAATAGCCCACTCTATCGGGCGGTTTTAAATAACCACGGTCCTGTTCAAATCAAAATCCGGCACCGTTTTTTTTCCGGCATAACCTCTGGGGTTACATAATATTCTGGCGTCGGCTATTCGATAATCCGACGTACTGTGAACGTGCCCATGAATCCAGGCGGCAATCTCGTATTCATACAATAAGGGCTTTAAGTCATTGCAATAAGCCAGTTTTCTCACGGCATTCGGTGAATCATTCCAACTCCATTGGGACGGCGCATGATGCGTTATGATAACGGTTTTGCCTGAAAACGGCTTGGCTAATTCGCGCTCCAGCCAGGTTCTGGACTTTTGATGCAATTGCGTAAAAACGGTGCTGTCAAATGGTTTTTCAGTAAACCTGATTTTCCTGAAATCGTTGAGCGTTTCGCCTAAAAGCCCTGCTTTTTCCTCACCTTCGACAAACAGATCGGTCCACATTGTACAGCCTAAAAAACGCACGCCCTGAAATAAAAGCCGGTTATTCTCGAGAAACTGCACGTTGCTGCCCTGGCATTGCTCTTTAAGCATTTGCAGCGTTTCCTGATGATCATGACCATAAAATTCATGATTACCGGCAATGTAAATCACCGGTTTTTTGAAGGATTTCAGCCATTCCAGGCCTTGCGTATAAACTCCGATATCCCCCGCGGCAATGATAATATCGGCATCATTAACCGGCGCTCGTAATGCCCCGAATTCCAAATGTATATCAGAAAAATAATTTATCCTCACGATTTAATCTGCTCAATATCCTGTATAAGAGTATAATTTGCGGTTATTCTTTCAGATAACCGTAACCTTTTCCATAAAGATTTTATATGTCTATTAGCCCTAGAAAAATCACCAAGCAAGTTTTAATCGGCAATGTTAAAGTCGGCGGCGGCGCGCCTATTGTGGTTCAATCGATGACCAATACCGATACGGCCGATGTTTCCTCTACCGTTAATCAAATTATCGAACTGGCCACGGCGGGTTCCGAACTGGTCCGCATTACGGTTAATTCAGAAGAAGCGGCTAAAGCCGTCGCTGAAATTCGCAATCAACTGGACCGGAAAGGCTGTGACGTACCGCTTATCGGGGATTTCCATTTCAACGGCCACAAATTACTGGAAAAGTACCCGGACTGCGCTGAAGCATTAAGCAAATACCGCATCAATCCCGGCAACGTCGGCCGCGGAAAAAGCCGCGACCCGCAATTCCAGCAAATGATCGAGTTTGCCTGCCGCTACAACAAACCGGTCCGCATCGGCGTCAACGGCGGCAGTCTCGACCAATCGGTCCTTACCCGCTTGCTGGATGAAAACAGAAACAAACCGAATCCGGAAGAATTGCCGGCCATCACTCGCGAAGCGATCATCATCTCGGCACTGGAAAGCGCGGCCAAGGCCGAAGAACTCGGCCTTGGCAAAGACAAAATCATCCTGTCCTGTAAAATCAGCAATGTGCAGGAATTGATCAGCATCTATCAGGAACTGTCCAAACGCTGCGATTACGCCCTGCATCTGGGCCTGACCGAAGCCGGCATGGGCTCGAAAGGCATCGTCTCTTCGTCCGCCGCGTTATCGGTGCTGATGCAGCAGGGTATCGGCGATACCATTCGCATCTCCCTGACACCTGAGCCCGGCTCGGCAAGAACCCAGGAAGTCATTGTCGCCCAGGAGATCCTGCAGACGATGGGCTTTCGCTCGTTTACGCCGCTGGTCATTTCCTGCCCCGGCTGCGGCCGCACCACCAGCGATTATTTTCAGAAGCTGGCGCTGGAAATTCAAACCTACCTGCGGGAAAGCATGCCGGTCTGGCGCAATCAATACCCGGGCGTTGAAACCATGGAAGTCGCGGTCATGGGCTGCGTGGTCAACGGTCCCGGCGAAAGCAAGAACGCTAATATCGGCATCAGCCTGCCCGGCACCGGCGAATCACCGGTAGCGCCTGTTTATGAGGACGGCGTAAAGACAGTCACCCTGAAAGGCGACCGGATTGCTGAAGAATTTCAGGAAATAGTGCAACGTTACATCGAATCGCATTACAGCGCCTGAGACGCGTCGTTCACCGGCTGAATAATAGGTTCAGCCGGTGTCATTAATCAACCTTCCTGACCGTCGATCCGGGCCGTAGTCAGGATCGGTGCGTAAACGAATACGAACAGCGAAAACGCCGCCAGCCAGGCTAGCGTCGATGCGTACACCAGGATGCCGTACCAATCCGGCAATGCTATCGGCAATAAAACCCTGAACAAGGCCGCCAGATTGATTAGCACAAATCCGATCGCCATGGCATTGGAAACGCGAAGCGCCCGGCCGGTATGACCTAGCGATACCCGCGCCATCATACCCAACGTCAATACCCCGATGCCACCGACGGTAAAGGCGTGCAAGGCCAAAGTCGGCGCAACCAGCCCGTAAGCGGAAAACGCCATCAGCACAAAGCCTAAAATAATCCAGCCATAACCTATATAAAGCACCCACAATAACGGCACATACCAGATGCGCCGCACGTACCAGCCCGATACCCTGGCAATGTTGATAACCGCGGCCAGCACTGCTGTCGATGCCAATACCGCGCCCGAAATATTAAACAACTGCAAGCCGAATACCAGCGCCGCCATCCCAATCGACAGCGCATCCATTACCGGATTTCTTAAAGCCAACGTTCCCGGCAAGCCGCGCTCCGTGAAAAAAGGAAAAACGCGGCCGGCAATAACCAGAATCATGATAATGATAGTCGCGACGACTATCTGAATACCCAGCCAGGCACTGCCGCTCATCAGACCAAGAACCTCCGCATGCATCAAGCCGTTACCCAGCGTCAACAGCAGCAAAAGCCCGATAAAAATCAGGTTCCTGTATTGCCCAACCTGCAGGATCGGCTTGCTGACCTGGTACGCGAGAGCCGGCAGAAAGGAAAAATCGATCAAGGCAATTAACGCATCCGGCAACAGGCCGGCATAAAACGGCACGATGCGCCCGTATAGCCATAACAGACACAAGCCGGCCAATTGGTCGCCGGTCGATGTCGGCCGGCCTGTCCAGTTTCTGACGGCCGTCAATAAAAACCCGGCAATCACGGCGACGGAATAACCGAGCAGCATTTCATGCGCATGCCAATAAGTGTTAGCAAAATAATTATCCAGCGTTAATTCGCCTTTGAAAATGGCATTCCAGAGCACGATCAGAAGCAGCGCCGATAAACCGGCCAAGCCGAAGAAAGCCCTAAATCCCAAGGCAAACAGGGGATAATCGAAGATAGCAGGTGATTTCATGTTGATCAATTTTCCAACCAGTCCAGTTCAGCATTCGAGAAACCCGCAATTATACGCATTTCTCGGTTAAATGGGCCTTTTGGTTTGCCACCTTTATAGTATTGACCGATTAATTCCCGATATTTCGCCTCGGGTTCAAAGCCCTGTTGCCGGCAGACAAACTTGAACCAGTAAGAACCCAACCGCACATGCCCCACTTCATCAGTTAGAATCCGCGTTAAAATCGCCACGCTGTTGTCATCCCCCATTTTATTGAACTTTTCGATGATGGCCGGGGTGACATCCAAGCCGCGCGCTTCCATGCAGCGAGGGACCATGGCCAGTCTGGCCAGTAAATTATCGGCCGTATCCGTGGCATGCTCCCATAGGCCGCTATGCGCCGGCAGATCGCCGTAATCGATGCGCATGTCCCGGAGATGAGCCCGAATCAACGCGAAGTGTTGCGCCTCCTCATCGGCAACGCGCAGCCAGTCCTGATAGAATTGTTCCGGCAAGCCACGGAAACGATAAAGCATATCCCAGGCCAGATAAATAGCGACGAATTCGACATGCGCGATGGCATGAAAAAAAGCCATAATGCCATCGGCATTAGTCAATTTTCGTTGTGGCATATTGCGTGGCGCCAGCAAACGCGGCCGTTCCGGAAATTTTACATTGGCTATAGGCAACACCGGCCGGTCCGGGCTGACACTTAATCGTCCTGCTTGTAATAATTGCCAGGCTTCATGCGTAAGCATTAACTTTTCGTCAATATTGGTCCGATGCAAGCATGCTTCGGCAAACTCAAATATGTTTCTCATTAAATGGCAGCGAAAGAATGATTAAAATTTTAGATTTCACTTTGTTGGTGGCGTATTGCCTGCTTATTTACTGGCTGTCCGATCGCCCCTCTCTGCACACGCCCCAGTGGTTTGCCCATCAGGATAAGCTCCATCATGCCGTCGCCTATTTCGTCATGTCCCTGCTGGCATGGCGCAGCCTCAGACACTGGGTCGGGCACCCTATTATACTGGCTGTTCTGGTAGTTGCCTTCTGCAGTTTGTACGGCCTACACGACGAGTGGCATCAGTCTTTTGTCAAAGGTCGAACGTCGGACATCGTGGACTGGATCGCCGATACCACTGGCGCGGCCATGGCTATATTTTTACTCTATAAACTACGCATACTGACATGAGTTCGGCTAAAATATTAATTTTTTATCCACGTTTATATTTCCATGTCTAAAAACATTCGCATTGAAAGATGTAGCGGCAAAGCCCTGGAACGCTATATTCCCGAACTGGCCCGGTTAAGAATTGAAGTGTTTCGGGATTTCCCCTATTTGTATGACGGTACTTACGAATATGAAGAAAAGTACCTGCAGACTTATATCAACTGCCCGGAGAGCGTCATCGTGATCGCATTTGACGGCGATAAAGTGGTCGGTGCATCTACCGCGATTCCGATGAAATACGAAACGGATGAACTTAAAAAACCGTTTATCGAGCATGGCTACAATCTGGACGAAGTGTTCTATTGCAGTGAATCAGTGCTGAACAAGAATTATCGCGGCCTCGGCATCGGCGTGCGCTTTTTCGAGGAAAGGGAGGCGCATGCACGGGAACTCGGCGGCTACAAGCATATCTGTTTTTGCTGCGTGGAACGGCCGGCCGACCATCCTCGCCGTCCGGCCGATCATGTGCCGCTTGATAAATTCTGGAACAAACGCGGCTATGTCAAACATCCGGAATTAACGACGACCTACAGATGGAAGGATCTGGACGACGTCGAAGAAACCCCTAAACCGATGACATTCTGGCTGAAACATGAAAGTTAAGATCGCTACCGCCCAATACGACATCAGTTTTCTGGAGAACTGGCGGAATTATCAAGCCAAGATTGAGCGCTGGGTGGCCGAAGCCGCCGGGCAAGGCGCGAAGATTCTGCTCTTCCCCGAGTATGGCAGCATGGAACTGGCATCGCTGTTTTCAAAGGAGATCTATTCATCGCTCAACAAGCAATTGGCATCCATGCAATCCTTGCTGGACGATTATATCGGCCTGTTTCGGACATTGGCCCAAAAGCATGGCTGCTATATCCAGTCCGGTACTTTTCCGGTGAGAATCGAATCAGGCGCTTATCGCAACCGGGCTTATCTGTTCATGCCCGACGGCCGGTTCGATTACCAGGACAAATTGATGATGACTCGCTTCGAAAACGAGCAATGGTTGATCAATAGAGGCGAAGAGCTAAAGTGTTTCGATACCGAGTACGGAAAAATCGCGATCAATGTCTGTTATGACAGCGAATTTCCGATGCTGGCGCGTAAACAGGTCGAAGCCGGAGCCAATCTGATACTGGTGCCCAGCTGCACGGACACGCTTGCCGGCTACCATCGAGTCAAAATCGGCTGCCAGGCAAGAGCCCTGGAAAATCAGTGCTATGTCGTGCAATCCCCGACAGTAGGCGAGGCGCCCTGGTCCGAGGCGGTCGATGTCAATATCGGCGCGGCGGCAGTTTATACTCCCGTGGACCGTGGTTTCCCTGATAATGGCATTCTGGCCATCGGTGAACTCAACAAACCCCAATGGGTCATGGCTGATATTTCTCTCAATGCCTGCGAGACCGTCCGGCAACAAGGTCAAGTCTTTAATTACCGGGACTGGCCATCGCAAAAAGCATTCAGCTGATTAAAAAATCGCTTCGAAAGAATAGCCGTTTAATTCCAGGATTTCTTTCAGCCTTTTCAAGGAATCCATTTGAATTTGTCTGACCCGCTCCCGTGTCACGCCCAGCTCTTGAGCGACCTGCTCAAGAGTTGCGTTTTCATAGCCGCAAAGGCCGTACCGGCGACAGATCACCTCACGCTGCTTTTCGGGCAGTTGGAACACCCAATGGGCAATATTCTGCTTGATGCCGTCTTCCTGTAATTTTTCGGTCGGCGACAGGCTTTCGGCATCTGAAATCGATTCCACCAAAGGTTTATCGAAATCCTTACCGTAAGGCATGTCCACCGAAGTCACCCGCTCATTGAGTTTGAGCATTTTTTTAACCAGACTGACCGGCTTGTCGAGGTGCTCGGCAATATCCTCGGCTCTCGGTTCATGATCCATCACCTGAGTCAAATGATGCTGTGCCTTGAGGTAAACATTCATTTCCTTAACGATATGAATCGGCAAGCGGATCGTGCGAGTCTGATTCATGATGGCCCGCTCGATGGTCTGCCGGATCCACCAGGTGGCGTATGTTGAGAATCTGAAGCCTCTGTCAGGATCAAATTTCTCAACGGCTCGGATTAGCCCCAGATTACCTTCCTCTATCAAGTCCAGTAACGGCAAACCTCTATTCAGATAGCGACGGGAGATTTTGACCACAAGGCGCAAATTGCTTTCGATCATGATATTGCGGGCTTGTTCATCCCCCCGCAACGCTTTCTTTCCATAGTATTTTTCTTGATCCGCGGTCAGTAATTGCGATTTACCCAGTTCATTCAAATAGAATCGCGTCGCATCGAAACTATTATCATTATGAGCCTCCATGGAAATGGATTCTTCATTCCCCATGACCTCGTCAAGCACTGGATCTGCCTCCAGCTCGTCTTCAAATGCTATACAGATTTCGTCGTCCAATACATCACACATTTCTTCCTGCATATACCCCCCTTTTTGGCTAGTCGACCTAAGCCGAAGTACCATTATTTTTTTGGTAAATAATTTAATGGATTTACGGATTTTCCATTTTTTCTTATTTCAAAATGCAGCGAAGCTTGCTCGGCTCCGGTTTTTCCGACATAGGCGATAGCCTGGCCTTTTTTTATGGCTTGTCCTTCCGAAACCAGCAAACGGCTATTATTGGCATAAGCACTTAAGTACATTTCATTGTGCTTGATAATCAGTAGATTACCATAGCCAATCAGGCCCTTTCCGCTATACACAACTTTTCCAGCTTCGGCAGCACTGACTTTCTGTCCTGTTTTTCCATTGATATCAATTCCTTTGTTACCCGACTGAGTAAAGTTCCTTATGATCCTTCCCTCAATCGGCCACTGCCAGTTCAACTTTAACACTATTTTCTTATCGTTTGAAAAAATAGGCTTTTTTTGTGAACTACGTCCTGTTTTTTTGACAGGTTTCTTATTCGACACCTTTTCAACCGGCACCTTATCTACCTGACCGGAATTGAATAGCTTTAGTTTTTGGCCAACCAGTATGGTATAGGGCGGCACCAAGTAATTCCAGCGCGCCAGACGTTGATAGCCATGGCCGGAACGCAAGCCGATCGAATACAGCGTATCGCCCTTTTGTACCACATAGTAATTTGTGCCGGCGGGGATGGATTTTACCTTAGCTTTCGCCTCGGCCTTGCTTGCCGCGGACTTGGTCTGGTTTTCAGAAGAATCGATACCATGGGATTTAACCGGCGCAAAATTTTCATATTCCGAACAGGCGCTCAATAAAGACACCAGCATCAGTTTTACGATATGAATCGGCCGAGTACGACGGGAATGCATGCGTTATCGGGCCAGCAAAATCTTTTTTGCCTGGTTTATTTTCGCCGCCAGGTAATCGGAACCGCCCCGATCGGGGTGCAGTTTCTGCATCAATTTGCGGTGAGCGACGATGATTTCCTGCTTGGAGGCCCCCATTTTCAGGCCCAGCACTTCATAGGCCTCCTCAATCGACATTCTCCCGGGAGCGCTTGAAGGCCGCTGGCGTTGCGATGTGCCTTGCCTGGCGGCATTAAACTCGGCCCATAACCTGTGCAGTTGAGGGGCATAATGCAGCAGCACCGGCATCAACCTGAACATGAAGGCAATGGCGACGCCTAACAACGCAAAAAGCCAGGTTAAACGACCGGTCGCGCCTAAATAAAGCAAGAACATGCCGATAACGCCGAGAGCGGAAAGCTTAATGTAACGGGCTGCTTGGGCGGGCGGCGTTTTTAAAAACTTACGCAGGACAAAAAATGAAATAATGATCAGCAATAAAACCAGATAAATTCGAATCAATGTTATCTCCGGGATTTATATCCGTTATCAAACCGCTATTTCTTAGTGGTTAAATGAATAATACCTTAGAATAGGCCTTCTCACGATAACAGCCTGACTATTTGATTTCATGCAGAATGCCAAAATTCCAATTCTAGGTTTCGCCGCTTTTAGCGGCACCGGCAAAACAACGTTACTGGCGCAATTGATCCCGATCCTTAAATTGCATGGCCTGCGCATAGGTTTAATCAAACACAGCCATCATAATTTTGAAATAGACAAACCGGGCAAGGACAGCTTCCGCTTGCGGGCAGCCGGCGCTTCGCCGGTCATGCTGATATCAAAGTCCCGACGCGCCATCATTACCGAAATCACGCCCGAGCAAGAACCACGGCTCGATGATCAGCTGAAAATATTTGATCAGTCCGGACTGGATCTCATTCTGGTTGAGGGCTTTAAGGCCGAAGCCTTTCCCAAAATTGAATTGCACCGCCCCGCGCTCAACAAACCGCTGCTTTATCCCGATGATCCGCACATCATCGCCATAGCCTCGGATTGCGCCCTGGAGACGCCGCCGCATCTGGCCCGGCTCGATATCAACCAGCCTGAAATGATTGCCGAGTTTATCCTGAACCAAGTCATGAGGAAAACCCCATGATTGACCCCTGCAGCGAAGACGCAACCTCTGTCCTCTCGCTCGAGGAAGCCCAGGCCAGAATTAAAGCCGCCCTGCTGCCTGTCGCCGGCACTGAAATAGTGGCGTTGAAAAGTGCCTTGGGCCGCGTGCTGGCGCAACCGGTATATTCTCCGGTCAATATACCGCATGATCGAAACGCTGCCATGGATGGCTACGCCCTGGCCGCCAGGGATATCGTGCCGGATCAGGCTTTTTCTCTGAATCTGGCGGGCACATCCTGGGCCGGAAGACCATTCCAGGGAAAGATGCAACCGGGCCAATGCATCCGGATCTTCACCGGCGCGATATTGCCGGAGCGGGCTGATACTGTCATTATGCAAGAGCACGTGCAAGCCGACGGACAAACCGTTCATTTTCCGGCACATGTACGTCCTTATCGGCATGTCCGTGAAATCGGTGAAGACATGCAGCAAGGTGCCTGCCTGATTTCGCCCCCCAAAAAACTGACTGCCGCGGATCTGGGATTGCTGGCCTCCGCCGGTATTCATGAGATTACCGTCAGGCGGCGCTTAAACATTGTTTTCTTTTCTACCGGCGATGAACTGGCGGCCATAGGCCAGACGCTGAAACCCGGCAAAATATATGACAGCAACCGCTATATACTGAATGGCTTGTTGAGCGGTCCGGGCTATGGCATAACGGATAAAGGCGTGATAGCCGATGACCGTGACAAGCTGGAAAACAGCCTGATCGAGGCCGCCGAAAACCACGATGTCATCATTACCACAGGCGGCGCTTCGGTGGGCGAAGCCGATTTCATCAAAGATATATTGACAAGCCGCGGCCAGGTCAATTTCTGGAAAATTGCCATGAAGCCCGGAAAACCGCTGATATTCGGTACAATCGGCCACTGTTATGTATTCGGCCTGCCCGGCAACCCGGTCTCCGTCATCGCGACCTTTGACCAGCTAGTCAAGCCGGCACTTCAACAGCTGACCGGCGAACCTGTTGCAAAACCTTTGCGGTTAACGGCTATCTGCACCAGTCCGTTGAAAAAAACGCCAGGCAGGCAGGAGTTCCAGCGCGGCATACTGACGCAAAACGACAACGGGGAATTGTTTGTAAGCTCATCGGGCAAACAGGGCTCGCATCTGCTCGGATCAATCAGCCGGGCCAACTGCTATATCGTATTACCAGCCGACTGCACGGGCGTGGAAGCCGGCGCGCCAGTGGTCGTCGAACCGTTCAGTCTGTTGCTACAGGACCGTTAATAGCGAGGCACCGAGCTGTCGCACTCGCGGGACCAGGCATCGATACCGCCTGTCAAATTGGAAATTTTTTTAAAGCCGCAATGGACCAGATAATTTGCGGCCTGCTGGCTGCGCACACCGTGATGGCAAATCACAACAATATTTTGCTGCGGGTCTAACTCACCGATTCTTTGAGGAATTTGATTGAGCGGCATTAACACGCTCTTATCGATACGGGCAAATTGAAATTCATTCGGCTCTCTGACATCCAGCAAAAATAAAGCCTCTTCATTTTGAATTTTATTGTTCAATTCTGTCGCTGAAATTTGTTTGACTGACATTGTTAACCTTTATTGATAAATCTTTCTAAACGCTGCATGGCGATAGCCATTCTATCTATGGAAGTCGTATAAGCAAAACGAATGTAATGATTTGATTCATATTCGCCAAAGTCCTTGCCCGGTGTGACTGCCACGCCTTCGGCCTCCAGAAAATCCAGCGCGAATTGATAGCTGTCATCGGTAAATTTTGCACAATTGGCATACACATAAAAAGCCCCTTCCGGCTTGCTCGGGATATCAAAACCTATTTGCAATAGCGTGTCGTAAAGAAAATCGCGCCGGGCGGCAAACTCCGCCCGCCTGAGTTCAAGCTCGTCAAGCGTACGTTCGTCAAAAGCGGCCAGTGCGGCATATTGAGAATGCGTGGGAGTGGAAATAAAAATATTCTGCGCCAGTTTCTCCGTGGCTTCAACAAACTCATCAGGTACAACCATCCATCCGACCCGCCAGCCGGTCATACCAAAGTATTTGGAAAAACTGTTGATGACGAACACATCATCGTTGAATACCAGAGCCGTCGGCGCTCTGCTGCCATAAACCAGGCCATGATAAATTTCATCGGAGTAAAAACACCCGCCCAGCTGACCAACGGTTTGAATGGCTGAGTTCAATACCGCCGGGTCGATAACCGTGCCGGTTGGATTGGATGGCGAGGCAATCAACGCGCCCTTGGTCGCTTCCGTCCAGTTCTCTCTTATCAATTCAGCGGTTAGCTGATAACGGGTGGTCGAATCCACGGGCACGGCTCGGGTTTTGCCCTCAAACACCTTGACGAAATTACGGTTACACGGATAACAAGGATCAGCCATCAGCAGTTCTTCGCCCGGATTCAAACTGGTGCCCAGCGCCAGTAGAAAAGCGCCGGAAGCACCGGGCGTGATAAAAATTCGCTCTGGCGCTACGGATACCCCGTAACGCAGCCGGTAAAAATCGGCTATTCTTTCGCGTAATTCAGGCAGGCCCGCTGCCGGCGTATACTTAATCTCCCCGGTCTGAATGTGTTTGACAGCAGCTTCAATGATAGTCCGCGGCGTAGTAAAATCGGGTTCGCCAATTTCCATATGAATGATATCCCTGCCTTCGCCTTCCATTTGCCTGGCGCGCCGCAACAATTCCATGACATAAAACGGAGAAATAGTCTGAATCCGCGCTGCCAGCCTTTTGCCCATAATCTTAACCACCCGTTAAAATGTTTAATATTGCTGATAATCCTTGCCATCTTATTATGATTCTGCTAAAAATGCGCAGTTTTTTATTTATCTTGTCTTTAGGAGTTAACGGATGACCGATAGTTCTAAAACTGATGCATCACCTTTCAGTTTTACGCCTTACAAAGAAAAAGAAGGCGAGGAGTACATGAATGAGGCTCAATTAAAACATTTTGAGACCATTCTAAGAAACTGGAAAGCTGAATTAATGCAGGAAGTGGATCGTACCGTACATCACATGCAAGACGATGCAGCTAATTTCCCTGATCCTAATGACCGGGCCACCCAGGAGTCGGAATTCAGTCTGGAATTAAGAACCCGCGACCGCGAACGGAAACTGATCAAGAAAATTGATGAATCCCTGAAAGATATTGAATCAGGTGATTACGGTTATTGCGAATCGTGCGGCATCGAAATCGGCGTACGCCGCTTGGAAGCCAGGCCGACGGCTACCCTGTGCATAGACTGCAAAACCCTGGACGAAATTCGGGAAAAACAGATGGGGTGAGCCTGTCTCAGGACAAACAACCCTATATCGGCCGGTTTGCGCCTTCACCTACCGGCCCCCTTCATTTTGGATCTCTATATACGGCCCTGGCCGGTTTTCTTCAAGCCCGCTCGCAACAGGGAAAATGGCTGTTGCGCATCGACGATCTCGACACGCCGCGAAATGCCCAGGGTTCGATAGACCATATCCTGAAAACGCTGGAGATTTTCGGCCTGCATTGGGATGACACCGTTTACTATCAAAGCCAGCACCTCGACGTTTACAAAGATACGCTCCATGAGCTGATGGAAAACCGGCTTGTTTACGCCTGCACCTGCAGCCGAAAAACGCTGGCCGAAGCCAATCCGGCACAGACGCGGCCCGATATTTATCCCGGCATCTGCCGGGATAAAATGCCTCCGCCGCGCACACCGCATTCCTTGCGCATCAAAACCGACAATCGCATCATTTCGTTTCAGGATGAGTTGCAAGGCCTGATCTCGCAAAACCTGGCCGAGCAGCATGGCGATTTCATCCTGAAAAGAAAAGACGGCATTATCGCCTACCAGTTTGCTGTCGTGATTGACGATTGCAGGCAATACATCAATCACATCGTACGCGGCTTTGATCTGCTCGACTCGACGCCCAAGCAAATCTATCTGCAACAGCAGCTGGGACTGCCCTCCCTTCAATACATGCATGTACCGATCATTATCGATACCCAGGGCTATAAACTCAGCAAGCAAACCCTGGCTCAAGCAGTTGATTTAAAGGCTCCGCACAAACTGATTTTTGAGCTGTTGACTTTACTAAAGCAACAGCCCCCGGACGAGCTTAAGGGCGTCGAAGCCATCGAACTTCTTGACTGGGCCATAGCGCATTGGGACCCAACCCCTCTGGAGAAATTACGTGCAATCAGCCGATGAATTAATTAAGGTACTTCATTCCCCACACACCAGTCGCCACTCGTTTGCCGGATAAGGATTAAAACATGACAGACGTTAAAATTTACGACATAAAACCGGAAATCGCCGCTCGCGCCCATATCTCCGCCGAAACGTACAAAACGCTTTATCAACGCTCTATTGATGACCCCGAAGCCTTCTGGGCCGAGCAGGCAGAGCTGTTTCTGGACTGGAATCAGCGCTGGGATAAGGTCATGGAATGCAATTATCTTAAAGGCTATATACGCTGGTTCGAAGGTGGAAAGCTCAACGTCAGCGTCAACTGCCTGGACCGCCACCTGCCGACGCGCGGAGATCAGACAGCCATTATCTGGGAAGGCGACGATCCGGCTCAGGATAAAAAAATCACTTACCGCGAGCTTCATGAACAGGTCTGTAAATTTGCCAATGTTTTAAAAGCGCAAGGCGCCAAGAAAGGTGACCGCATCTGCATTTATCTACCCATGATCGCCGAGGCGGCCACCGTCATGCTGGCCTGTACGCGCATCGGCGCCGTGCATTCGATCGTGTTCGGCGGTTTTTCCGCCGATGCGTTGCGAGACCGCATACTCGATGCGGATTGCCAATACCTGGTCTGTGCCGACGAAGGCAACCGCGGCGGCAAGGCCACACCTCTGAAAGTCAATGTCGATAACGCAGCCGCGCATTGCCCCGGGCTTAAAAAAGTCATCGTCATCAAAAATACCGGCGCCGCCATAGACTGGCATGAACACCGCGACCTCTGGTATCACGAAGCCATGGCCGAGGCGTCACCCGAATGCCCGGCCGAATCCATGGACGCGGAAGATCCGCTGTTCATCCTGTACACCTCAGGCTCCACCGGCAAACCCAAAGGCGTTCTGCACACGACCGGCGGTTACCTGCTGTATGCGGCCATGACCCACAAATATGTTTTCGATTACCAGGACGGCGATATTTACTGGTGCACGGCCGACATAGGCTGGGTAACCGGCCACTCCTACAGCATATACGGCCCCTTATGCAATGGCGCCACGACGTTGCTGTTCGAAGGCGTGCCGACTTATCCGGAAGCTGACCGCTTCTGGCGCGTCGTCGACAAGCATCAGGTCAATATCTTCTATACCGCGCCGACCGCTATCCGCGCCCTGATGGCGCAGGGCGACGATTTTGTCACGCGCACCGACCGCGGCAGCCTCAGAATTCTCGGCAGCGTCGGTGAACCGATTAATCCGGAAGCCTGGGAGTGGTTTTATCACGTGGTCGGCAATGGCCGCTGCCCGATTATGGATACCTGGTGGCAAACCGAAACCGGGGGCATCATGATCACGCCCCTGCCCGGCGCCATCGCACTAAAACCGGGCTCCGCCACTTTGCCGTTTTTCGGCGTCAAGCCCGAGATTCTGGATAATGAAGGCCGCCTGCAGGAAGGCGTCTCCGAAGGCATTCTGGTCATCAGCCGCTCATGGCCCGGCCAGGCCCGGACGATTTACGGCGATCATCAACGTTTTATCGATACCTATTTTAAAAATTATCCCGGCTATTACTTCGCCGGCGACGGCGCTCGCCGCGACCAGGACGGTTATTACTGGATTACCGGCCGCGTCGACGACGTCATCAATGTTTCAGGCCACCGGATGGGCACGGCGGAAATCGAAAGTGCGCTGGTGCTGCACGAAGACGTCGCCGAAGCGGCCGTGGTCGGTTATCCGCACGACATCAAGGGTCAGGGCATTTATGCTTATGTGACGTTAAATGTCGGCGTGGAACCGACGGAAGAACTCAGACAGGAGCTGATCGAATTGGTCAGACAGGAAATCGGCGCCATTGCCCATCCTGATGTGATTCAATGGGCGCCGGGACTGCCGAAAACGCGTTCGGGCAAGATCATGCGCCGCATTTTACGCAAAGTGGCCTCTAACGACATCAGCAGCCTGGGCGATACGTCAACCCTGGCCGATCCCTCCGTCGTTACCGACATTATCGATCATCGGGCCAATAAATAAGGCCGGCTCCAACGAAAAAAGTCGAGCCATTAGCAGAAGCGCATGTTTCAGCGAAGTGTTTATTGTTCAAACAACGGAAGGGTCATGACTTGCATGTCCTTTCCGAACATGACGCCCAGGCGCAATGCCTTGGCCGACCGGGCTTCATCGCGGCCCGGAAAAAACAAATAACCGTAGGCCAGCTCGCCGGGCGATACGCGTTCGGTCCGCAGGGAATAGCGTGCCAGATCATTGAGAATTTGCTGGCCGTATTCGTCATGCGTAGTGGCTCCGCCGTACAACGCGCCGGCCGCGGCTCCTGCCATGGCGCCCTTGCCGGTCGTATCGCCGATATTGCCGCCGCTAATGATGCCGATTGCCAGTCCTGCCAGCGCGCCGGCCGCGCCCATCAAGGCTGACGGTCTTATAGTACCCTTCAAGGTTTCGCCAAACTCTACATCCTCGCTAACCCGCCGGTAGGCCTGATCGATCGTCAACAACGGCCATGCCTGACCCAGATTATCGATCAGAAAAGTTTGCTGCGGTTGTAAATTGACTTCTTCCCTGCTTTGGTTATCGATGACCAGACGGACGGGCAGCAAGCCCATCCCTCTGACGTCATACCCGAATACCGATTTAGCCTTTTTTTCATCGACATAGGAGGTTGCCGCAATCCTGGCGCCTCTGATATTGATATGGCCGACGGAAGCCGATGGCAAGAGCACAGGCGACACACGCTCTTTATACGTGCTGCAGCCGGCCAGCAAACACCCGGCCAATAACGCCAAAAGTCCGTAATTCCGAATTCCACGATACGCCATGCCATCCCCTCTCTTGCAAACAAACCGCAAAGCAGCCATTTACAATTTACGACACTGCTTTTGGCCGGAGGTTCTATATCAAGCAGGCCTGACCGCTATCCGGCGCCCTTCAAAAAGCACGACACTTAAAATATAAACCAGCATCAATCCTATGGCGGACAGCCATGCCGGCTGACCTGCATTGACCGGCAACCGGTCATGCGCCAGATACAAGGCAACGCCGAGGCCGGAATAACCGATCACGCGCTTGACATCATAAGCCACCGGATAATATTTCCTGCCCAACAGATAAGAGATAATAACCATCGTGCCATAACAGGCCAGAGTCGCCCATGCCGACCCCATATAACCCAGAGTCGGAATCCACCAGACGTTAAGCACGACTGTCAAGGCCGCGCCGGCAAACGAGACAAAAGCCCCCATCACGGTGCGATCAGTCAACTTGTACCAGATCGACAGATTGACATAAATGCCCAGGCACAGATTGGCCAGCAGCAGAATCGGCACCACTTCGAGTCCGGCGCGAAACTCCTCGCCGATAAAATATTTAAAGAAATCGATAAACAGCGTGACCATCAGAAAAATGAACACGCAGAAAATCACAAAAAACTTGAGCACATCGGCATAGACCTTGCGCGCATCCTTATTGTCCGCATAGGCGAAGAAAAACGGTTCGGCAGCATAACGGAAAGCCTGAATGAACAATGACATCAGAACAGAGAGCTTGTAGCAGGCGCTGTAAATGCCGAGCATTTTCAAATTAGTGACTTCGTCATAGGGCAGCAGGTATTTGAGCAGGGCGCGATCAAGCATTTCATTGATAATACCGGCGAAGCCAATCACGACCATCGGCAGCGAATAGCGCAGCATGCGCTTAAACAATTGCCAATCGAAGCCCCAGGCCAGTCCTTTCAGCTGCGGCGTCAACAGTAAAAACTTAAACAGGCTGGCCAGTAAATTGGCAATGAAGATATATCCTATGCCGACAGCCGGATCGTAAACCCGCCCTATCCAGGATTCGGGATTCTGTTCGAGCGCCTTGGGGCAATAAACGATGAAAAACAGGCTTAGCAAGATCGTTATCATGATCTCGATCACCTTGATGCTGGCGAAACGCAGCGCCTTGTTCTCGGCCCGCAACCGGGCGAACGGAATGGCCGTCATCGCATCCAGCGTCAGTATAGTCGCAAACCACAGCACGTACTCCGGATGATCGGCATAATGCAGTGCCGCCGACAGCGGAGCATTGAGCCACCGAATCAGCAGAAAAAAGCCCAGATTGACCAGGACGACAAAAATCAGCGCCGTTGAATAAGCCACATCGCGGCCGGACGATTCCTTGTCGCGGAAACGAAAAAAGCCTGTTTCGAACCCGAACAGCAACAGTACGGAAAAAAATCCCGCATAGGCGTAAAACTCCGACACCACACCATATTCCGCCGCCGAAAAGTAATAGGTGTACAGCGGCACCAGCAAATAGTTGAGAAAGCGCCCGAAAATACTGCTCAAGCCATAGATTGCGGTTTGGGATGCCAGTTTTCTTATAATGCCCATTTGATCCTGTTGATCGATTAAAGAAATATTCGCAGGGAACGCGAGCCGACTGAGCCGCTCCGGAATCTAAGGAACGGGAATGAAATAAGACCCGCAAATGAGGCAGGATTTCTGTTCATATTCAAGGCGCGCAAACAGGCGCATGGCAAGCCATGTAACTGTTTGCGCAAAGCTTCCGCTCCTGCTCACGCCCCTTACCTACATCCCTGTAGGCAACGCCGAAGAGGGACGGAAAGACAAGTCATTTGCGGGAATTATAAAATTCACGTTCCTAAGATGCCAACGCGGTTGCGGTTAGCCAGCTCGGCATTATATAACCGATAGGATGCCGGTGAGATTTTTTATGGTTTACTGTGCCGGGCAATCAGAAAAAATGAAAGTGCCTGTCAATGCCTGATTTTCATGAGGTCCGGCGGTAAAAGGCAAAAAAAAGAGAAAACTGAATTGATGTGTCGTTTGAAGCGATTGTTGTTTTCGTATAGGTTTTGACGAGGCTAATCCTCTTTTTCGACCCACTCATCGCCGCGCTTTTCGTATTTGTTTTTGACGGCCGCCCAAGCCACTTTATGGGCAACGGTCTCCCGGTCATCATCACCGTAACGATCCTCGGGATCCTTATACTCGTCCCAAGCATTGTTATAGGCCGCCAGATAGATCTCCTGGCCATGCGTGGGCAAATGATTCCTGACATTGTCCGGCAAATCACTTAAACGCTTGTAAGGCATGTTCTCCTCCCAAATCAAGAATTCGATGATAAATTCCGGCCACCGCTCCTTATTTAAACCTGGCCGTCGCCAGATTTACCGATTCGCCCAGACTATTCGAAGCGGCTTCGACATCAGCCTTTAAATTTTCCCAGGCTTCATCACCAGCCTGCCGGAGCTCCTCCAGCTTGCTCCATGCGCTCTGCTGCTTTTGCCGTAACTCATCAATGTGCTTGTCATATTCAGCTTTGACATCGGCTTCTGCCTGATCCGCCCTGACTTTCAGCTGATCAATCGCGGCATTCCATTCATCCAGCTGTGTTTGCAATTTATGCTCGTAAACTTCCCGCTGCTTCATGTTGGTCTCCTGCCATGGGTTAATCAGGATTTAGCAATAACCGTCGTCAAACCATTGTCTCGAATCCATGACAAAATGACTGACGCCCGATCCAAGAAGTTCCTTGGAAGCCATTGGCCGTTTCCTGGTTTCGGGCATAAAAAAGGGCCAGATACGGCCCTTTTTATTCGGTTACGCATCGTTTTTATGCGGCGTGCCGCAAGTCGGATCAATACCCTGGTTATCGATATCGCAGTTCGATTCCAGCCACATGGCATTAATGATGGCGAAAGTGGCCGCGAAACCGACGCCCAGTATCCAGGTGAAGTACCACATTTGTATCTCCCAATTAATAAAGTGTGTGTGAATCTTTCAGCACGCCGGCTTCAGTGACGCTGCCCCAAATCACCTTGTAAACCCAACGCGTATAAAGCAGCACGATCGGCAAAAACACCACGGTAATCCAGAACCCCAGCAATAATGTGGCATGGCTGGCGCTGGCATCCCATAAGGTCAGGCTGGAACGCGGATCCGTGGTAGAAATCAGCAGAAACGGGAACAGTCCAAACCCCACCGTCAACAATACGCCGGCGATGCCGAGGCTGCTCATCAGAAAAGCTCCGGCCGTGGATCGCCCTTTGCCCAGCAGCCAGGCCAGGACCAGTCCAGCAAACCCCAGCATGGGCGCCAGCAGCATCCAGGGTTCGGCAAGAAAATGACTCAGCCAGCCGGCGCCGGCCGCGACAACGGTCTTGTTGAGCGGATTTGAAGCCGCGGACGTGCCCGCCATGTGCGTAATTTCAGGACGGTCGACTGCCGTCAACAGCCATGACATCGCCATTGCCAGGCTGACCAGCAGCAATGGGCCGAGCACGGCCACGGCCGTTCTGGCACGGTTATGGATGACACCTTCCGTGCGCCATTTCAGAAACAGCGCGCCATGAAATGTCGTGGCCAGCAAGCCGACCACTCCGCATAGCAAGGCGAACGGACTTAACAAGTCCCAGAACGAGCCGTCGTAAAAAGCGCGCAAATCCTGATCGAGGTGGAACGGCAGACCCAGCAGCAAATTGCCGATCAAAACGCCCAACAGCACCGGCGGCAGCGTTCCGCCGATAAACAGCCCCCAATCCCAGGCGTTGCGCCAGACCGGATTCTCGATTTTGCCGCGATAATCAAAGCCTGCCGGCCTGAAGAACAAGGAAAACAATACCAGCAGCATCGCAACATACAGCCCCGAGAACAGCGTCGCATACACGGCGGGCCAGATCGCGAAGATAGCCCCGCCCAGCAGCACCAGCCAAACCTGATTGCCTTCCCAGGTGGCGCCTACCGTATTAATGATAACGCGGCGCTCGACATCGCTCTTGCCCAGCAGCGGCAGTAACGTACAAACGCCGAAATCGAAGCCTTCGGTCAGCGCAAAGGCGATGGCGACGACACCGATAAACAGCCACCAGATCAGGCGGATGGTTTCATAATCGAACATAATGTGACCCTTATTGAATGATTGAAGCTTGTCGTACTAGTGGGCCTGGCCGGCTTGCAGTTCATGGTAATACCGTCCGGTATGAAGACTGCTGGGGCCCAGGCGCACATACTTGAACATCAGGTATAGCTCGATAACCAATAGCACCGTGTAAAACAACGCGAAGCCGCCTATGCTGAACCAGAGCTGCTCGCTACTGAGACTGGAAACGCTCATATGGGTCGGCAAAATGCCGGAAATGGTCCATGGCTGACGGCCGTATTCAGCGACAAACCAGCCCGTTTCCGCGGCGATCCAGGGCAATGGGATGCCCCAAACCGCCATCCGCATCAACCAGGGTTTCTGGTCGGCATTGCGCACGGCGCAGTGGTAAAAGGCGATGGCAAAAATAAACAGCATGGTAAATCCGCAGGCCACCATGATGCGGAACGACCAAAACAGCAACGCCACCTTCGGAATCGTGTCATTGGCCGCTTTTTGAATCATCTCCGCATCGGCATCCACGACTCGGTCGGTATATTTCTTCAGCAGCAATCCATAGCCCAGGTCATTTTTATACGCATCAAAGCGCTGGCGGGTCTGCTCGCTGCTGTCGCCGCTGCGCAGTTTTTGCAGCTCGGCGTAAGCCACCATGCCGCGCTTGATGCGTTCGGCGCTCTCATTACGCAAATCTTTCAAGCCTTTCACATCTTCATCGACTGAACGGGTCGCTATCAACCCCAGCAGATAAGGCACTTTGATCGCGAAATCGGTTTTTTCATTATCCTGATCGGGAAAACCGAATACCGTAAAACTGGCTGGCGCCGGCGTGGTTTCCCACTCCGCTTCGATTGCCGCCAGCTTGATCTTTTGCGTTTCGCCGGAGGTATAGCCGCTTTCGTCGCCGAGCACGATCACCGACAGGACCGAAGCCAGTCCGAACGCTGACGCGATCGAAAACGACCGGCGGGCAAAGCCGATATCGCGCTTGTTCAATAAGTACCAGGAGCTGATGCCCAACACGAACATCGAGCCGGTCACATAGCCCGCGGCGACGGTGTGAACAAACTTGACCTGGGCGACCGGATTGAAAAACACATCGGCAAAACTGGTCATTTCCATGCGCAGGGTTTCATAATTGAATTCAGCCCCCACGGGGTGCTGCATCCAGCCGTTGGCGATCAGAATCCATAACGCCGACAGGCTGGTGCCTACCGCCAGCAGCCAGGTCACGACCAAATGCTGCACCTTGGTGAGTTTGTCCCAGCCGAAAAAAAACAGCCCTACGAACGTTGATTCCAGGAAAAACGCCATCCACCCTTCACTTGCCAGCAGCGGACCGAAAATATCACCAACGTAATGCGAATAATAGGCCCAATTGGTGCCGAATTGGAATTCCAGCGTCAAACCGGTGGTCACGCCCATGGCAAAGTTGATGCCGAACAGCTTGCCCCAGAATTTGGTCATGTCCTTGTAGACCTCGCGACCGGTCATGACATAGACCGATTCCATAATACCGAGGATAAATGTCATGCCCAGGGTTAGCGGCACGAACAGAAAGTGGTAAAGCGCCGTCAGACCGAATTGCATTCTCGACAGCATGACAACATCTTCACCGAACATGGCTGGACTCCTTATAAGATTGAGATGAAAGACCGGAGGTGATTGCCGCGTGTTTGGCGGGCAACGCAAAGTGCTGCGCAATATCGGGTTTTGCCGGCGCCGGTTGGCCTTCCCAGCGAAAAATCAGGAACCAAAGCCCCGTCAACAAAATGATTTTGATCAATAACGCAATGCCGATTTCCCATCGCAGCAATCCGGGATGCGGCAGAATCCGATTTATCTTGGCTGAGTTTGCCATTGAGGCTCCCCTAAATTAACCATTAAAGCAGAATACGGGACTTTATCAATCCTTAACCGATTCGCCGATTAGTGTTGAAAGCGAGGTTAAAAGCCCCAAGATTGCCTGGCAACAGACCCGGCTCTCTTTTTCATAGTATATTAGCATTTTATTATTTTCTAAAATATATTTTCCAACCGCTTTATGCGATAGTCTTTTTTTGCGTCATTTATGGAGATTGAAGAAAAAAGCCGGTGAGTACCGGTTTGATAATAAAACGCACAATGCCTTTACCAGTAATGACTCTGCCGAGGATTGAACTGAAGCTGGGGATTAGAAACTTGTCCGGGTTTTATAAAGATAGCGGCGGATGCACTTTTTCATCTCAGCGATATCGGTTCGCCTATAACGGCAAGCGTTCCCCAGAGCAGCAGGTAGCTCGATAGAGATGTATAAGGAAAAGCTAAAGATGGTCCCGTTTCGGGGCGGCCCGTCAGGATTAATTGGCACGCCAGCCTGGCCGGCATTTCGCCCAGGTAAAAAGCCTTAGTAATGGGCATGGAATAAATCAGGGAATTGTAGGTGCGAATGAATTCGCACCTACACCGGAAATTCGTCCGCGCACTTGAGGAAGTTATTTTATGCGCGTTCTTTAGGCAATCGCCAGCATACTAAGACCAAATATAAACAGAAGCAGCCATGACTGCCGTTTTCGGGCCAGTTGCCATAAAAGCATGGCGTTGAACGAGTCATGGCAATCCTTGACTACTTTACCCTGCCTCTATTAAAAGACTATTAATTTATTGCATACAAATAAGAAACAATTAATATAATTTTTGCGCTATTGTTACCTATAAAAGTCTAACGTATATTTAAGCTGCAATTTAAGCAACCTTTTTACTTGATTGAGGATTTACACATGAGTGACTTTTATAAAGATATTTTGACTGGCGTGGTATTTGTTACCGGCCTGCTGGGTTTTGTTTCAGGAGAATTTATCATCTCGTCCACCCTGTTCGCGGCGGCAGCCATTGCCAGCAACGTCAACCTGAACCGTAAACGGGCCCATGCAGGACACATGCAATGCGAATGACCATCTTGCCTGATATGCTGCCCGGATCAATTTTTCATGTAGCAACTTAATGACTTCCAAGGCTTCACGGCCTTGGAAGTTTTTTGTTTATAGGCTCTCCTTTTCCACAACACCTCATCCTTTCAGCATTTCCATCCGTTCTCCGGCACGGCTCAGCGCCACCTTTTCATTATCATCAAACGCCCTGACAAAAGCAGGCATCTCGTGATGTCGATAAAATAACTCGACCACTGCATAATGCCTCCGGCCTCGGTCAATGCTTGTCAACCATTTCAGTCCTTAAGACATCAAACGCGTCAAACGCAATATTCAAGCTGAGCTTCAGGTTGAAAATACAGGCGATGACAGTACTGGTGAAAATACAGATCATGATGGCGATCTGGTATTTCACGGCTATCCAGGGATCGCTACCGCCCAAAATCTGGCCGGTCATCATGCCGGGCAGTGATACCAGTCCCATGGTAGCCATACTGGCAATGGCCGGGTTGATTGCCGCTTTGATCGCGGCGCGATAGTAAGGGCGCACCGCCTCCCAACGAGTCGCTCCCAGCATCAGGAAGGTCTCATATTCCAGCTGGTTTTTTCGCAGGGTGTAATAAAACCGCTCCAGGGCGATAACGTTTCCTTGCAGGCAGTTGCCGAGAATCATGCCGGCCAAAGGCACAATATATCGGGCGTCGTAATAATGCTCCGGCTGAATGACCAGAACCACCAGATAGGCGGTGGAAAATAATATGCTGGAGGCCACAGCCATAAAGGTAGCGAGAAAAAAATAACGGGCTTTAAGCCCTGCCCGGCGCAGAATGCTCCAATCAGCGACCAGCAGCATCAGCAATATCCATAACCCATTGAGCCAGGGATTGTTAAGGTCGAACAGCGCTTTCAGATAGATGCCAACCAGCGCCAACTGGATACTCATGCGCAGGATGCCGATACCGATATCGCGGCTCAAACGCAGGCCCGTCAGCCAGAGCAGCAGCCAGGGTAACAAACAGAGTCCATACAGCATCGCCATCCGGGGTAGCGCGATATCGAGTGTTTCCATTGCCTTTTGCCTGTAATGAATCTAAAAGTTGCTATACACCGGTATCCTGCATATTGGACACTTTACCGGACCGCCCGCTGCGTTTTGTCAGACGCCCTTCTTCAAGCTCAAAAACGAGATCACACCGCGCCATCCAATCGGGGTCGTGGGCTACTGACAAAACCGTCAGACTGGAATCGGAGAAAACATCGAACACGGCTTGTTTGCTTGCCTTATCCAGCGCACTGGTAACCTCGTCCAGCAGATAGAGATTTTTGCCCAGCAGCAGGCTGCGTGCCAAGGCAATTCGCTGTTTTTCCCCGCCGGAAATACGGCTGCTTTCCTGATGCAGAATATCCGCCGGCAAGTGCAAGCGCCGCAATACCTCAATGATCTGATCTTCCCGGGGCTTATGGCTCTGATGCGCTTTGAACCCAAAGGGCAATAGCAGAGCTTCCCGCACGCTTTCAGCCCCCAGTATCGGCTCTTGCCCGACATAAGCGGTATGGTTTCGGATAGTCAAAATCGAAGCGGGGTCAAGAGGTTCCCCCTGAAAGTAAACCATGCCCCCGCTTAATGGATGCAGGCCTAGCAAAGTCCTTAGCACACTGCTCTTACCGGAACCGGACTTGCCGCATAGCACGGCTTTCTCGCCGGCGAAAAGATCAAAACTGACATCGGACAGCAACATTTTTTCATGGACGCTGACCGATACCTGGTCGAATCGGATAATAGGGGACATTGCGTGATTTTTCTGAATTTGAATTTGCCCGGCAAAGTAAGGGATTAAGTCTGTCGGTAATCAACACTGATCAAATTGGCTGGCATCCCTGTACGGATTTGTATCGGTTTAGCCTAGCATGAAATCGCTATCCCTGTTAATCATCAACGATTAAAAACGGAATAATCAGTGAAAACTGGCAAAGAGTGCAGTTAATGCGTCTTCACAGCCGCAAGCGTGCCCGCTGGCAGTAAGATGGGATTAAGCGAAGCGTAGATAAACTATAGCGTGCAAACCACTACGGTGGTACTTCTCTCAAATAAATTGGTAAAGCCCTGGCGCTACAGGATATTGTCTGATCGTTTTTGGTCGGCCGGTTTAGATAAAGTTGTGGGCCAGTGCCAAAGCCAATATACTCATCGACCGGCATCCCTATATTGCTTGTCTTAATGAGCCCCAAACCTGTCGTTATGAAAAAATATTATCTCATCATCGCTTTGATTTTCCTCGTTACCAGCTGTACGTTTCAAAAGCCGGACTATGTGAAAGTTGTAACCCCGACGGAATTAAACCGGATCATGCAACAGCAGGACATATTTCTTGTTGATGTTCACACCCCCAAGCAGCGGCATATAAAAGGAACCGACCTGTTTATTCCTTACGACGAAGTAGAGAAATACAAAGACCTGCTGCCCAAAGATAAAAATACCGCTATCTACCTCTATTGCGAAGGCGGTCCCATGGGCAATGCGGCGGCCAGGTCTTTTTATAAACTGGGTTACCATGACTTGACCAATCTTGAAGGCGGCGCAAACGCCTGGAGAAAAGCCGGACTTGATTTTGAATGATTACCGTTACCAGGTCTTCATTGGTACTTCAGAACAACCCGACAGATTGGCTTTGATAAGAAGCTTACCCGTCAGGGTTATGTGCCTGATCTTCAGGCACACCGATTTAAACCGGCATGAGTACTGAACTATCACATGGAGTCATTGCGCGGGCGATTGGACCTGCAAATTCCGCAAAATGCCTGCATTGACGCCCGCCAAGCATACGAAGCTGATTTTCAGTACCGCTAACGCGAATGCCGGATTCCATCCCAGGAATAATTCAGAAAAACCGTCACGGCGTTAGAATCGCTCGTTCCCACAAATAAATTCCGCGCCTGAAGGTCCGACTGAAAATCCTGATTGTCCTGCTGAAAATCCTGCCAACTGTAAATGTAGCTGCCTTTGAGCCGCCAGTTTTTCGCGAACTCCCAGGCAATACCTGCGGCTACGGAGAAATAACTGCGATCAAATTGACCGGTCAGATCTCCACTCGGCTGGCCTTCGATCGATTCACTACGGGTAAAATTACTCGTGAAATCCAGCACAAGATGCCGGGTCAAATGGTATGAATAATTAGCGAAGATTGAGTTGGTTTGCAGCGTTTGGCCGATGGCGCTTGGGTTAACAGCATTGGAGAAACCGGCGGAGAATTGGCTCAGCCGATCATCATAGCTTAAAGTGATGTTGGCAGCGCTTCCCATGGACAATGAAGGACTCTGTTCGGACGAAACATCAGCCGAGTTGCTTCTGGTTTCATCAATCCATATCGGCCCTCCAGCGGCACTCACTGTCCAGCTGCGGTTGATTGTATAATTCGCGCCCAGTTGAAAGCCAAACAGGTTTTGAGCCGAGGCGTCCACCCCCCCGGTATATCGGATGTGAGAAAAATAAAATTTTCCATTTAAAGAAAGACGTCGACTCCATTCATGATTCCCACCCAGATTGACGGTATAGGTCTCATTGCCACTGAAATTCAAGAAATCATTACTAACACTTGCATCGATACCGTCAAGTGGAATGCTGTAACTTGTCCTGGAATACGAAGCATCCAGGATCAATTGATCACGAGGAGTCCACTGCCAGACCCATGAAGGTGCCAGCTGATAGTTATCAGTCTGGCTGTTGGGTAAAAGCAGTCCTGTATCCAGGATTTGTTGGGCATAGGTACAACTAACGGCGTACTCGCCTTTTAAACTGAAAACACTGCGTTTGGTCCGATAATCGCTGTTCAGTCTTAGATTGTATTTATCACAATCCCAAAGCGAATCATCATAGCGACGAATGTCCCCTTGCCCTTCGAAAGCGATATCCAATACCCTGGTTTTTCGGCTGGCTTGTAAGGTTGGCGTCAAAACGTATCCGACAACAGAATCATTACGAACAGGATTCATCGAAATGTTGTCATTGTATTCCACCTGTTGGCTCAAAGAACCTTTCAGCATCCATTCGACTGCTGCCGCGTCCTTCCCGAAACCAATGCAGGCCATAACAACTAATATGATTTTCCGGCCGCGACACATGTTTTTTGAAAAAAAACTCAAGGCACAACGATAGTGTCGCCGCTTTGCAACAATATATTCGATTCTATATTCTCACCATCCTCAACTTCACCGTACTTGAAAGGCAAGGATTTGAGCCGACCGTCTGCTTCACGCCTCAGGACCAGTATGCTGTTTTTTTCAGCGAACTCCGTTAAACCGCCGGCCATGCCCAAAGCTTGCATCACATCCGTAGGTCTTGCCATCACAAACGCCCCCGGATGGGCAACCTCGCCAGTGACATAAATCATATTGCCGTCCGCGGCAAGCAGCCTGACGTTTACTTCAGAGTCAGGAATATACTGACTAAGACGCTTTCGCAGCAAGCTGGCCAGATCCTCGGTCGTTTTGCCGGCGGCGGCCACGTGTCCGATCAGGGGAAAAGAGATGGTGCCATCCGGCAGCACCACAACATCCTGTTTTAGCTTATCCTCTTCCCAAACGGTAATTTCCAGTTTATCGCCTGGATTGAGGTGGTAAATCGCGTTTGCCAGGGCAAAAGGCTGAGCTGACAACCAAAGTAAGCAGCCGAGGAACAGCACTAAATGACGGCCTTTAAAATACGGGAGTGTCAATCTCTTCAAGATGAATGTATTCATTCGCTAGTTATCCGGAACCGTCGCGTTAATTCATTAATATATTCACCAACAAGCTGAATATGAAAGATGTCGATTTCTACTGATTCAAGATGAAAAAAAATCGATGCTTCAAGCCCGCATCCTAAAGAACGCTATCGAGGGGCGGCATCGCTGGCTTTGGTTGTGGAACGGAGCAAATTTCTCAACATGATTTTTAATCACGGCCTTATTCTTATCATAGATTTATTCTTATTGAAAGAAGGCCGTAAAACAGGACTTATACTTATTAACTAACTATCACCTTGCATCCCTGGTCATGACCATAAAGACCATCGCGCCTGCGCCAAAACCCAAATAGCAATCAATGCGTTAGTCGTCATATGCGCAATGACGGCATCGGCCAGCCGCCCTTGGCGGTAAAGAGCCAGGGCATACCCCATTCCCGCTAAAGTCCCCGCAATCCAGCGTTCATGCAATAGCCCGAACAATATAGATGAAAGTATGAACGAAAACCATGAGAACCGCCCGAGTGGTACATTTTCGAAATCTTTCGCAATCAACTTGCGGATCAAGTAACCGCGGAAGGCCAGTTCCTCGGCCAGAGGCACGATGATGACCGACCCGAATACACGGAACAGCAGCCAGACCGCCGCCATCTCATCGGCAAGTGCCGCCAAACCTTGTGATAACGCCGTCTTGCTGCTGTCGACATTTGGCTCCAGCAGCATCCAGATCATGAACACCGCGCCCCCGATGGCCGGAGCCTGCCAGGTCCATCGCCAACCCAGGCCATTATACGCCTTGCGGAAATACCAAAGCACGGCAGCGACAGCCACAATACGCATGGGATAGAGGACGTCAAAGCCGCTGGAGGAAGCCGAGGTCATCATCGTGGCTGCCATCATAACCAATAAGGGCACGAGCAAGGCGGCGGCGAGAGATTTACCGGTTGTAGCAACCGGCAAGTCTGGCCCGGCAACGGCAAAAAACCGCATCTTATTCGACAGGGCAATTGCGCTTAGCGCAATTACGGTAAACGCTATCCAGCCGGCTTGCGCATGAAAGCCTTGTAAGGCTATTTCGGGCGACATGGACGTGCCGATCGCGATCAAAAGGGCGATGCGCACGGCGTTGGCTAACCAAATCACGGTTATACCGAGCGGAAAAAGCCAGAAGGAATGCGGAAAACGTAATTCTTTACGAAACAGCCAAAGATAAACGGCAAGAAATATAGTGATCAGGGAAATACCTTCGATACCCGAACAAAAATGCGTGATTTCAACCTGGAAAACAGCCGTGCCTAACAGGAATTCTTCTGGCTGGTAGACAAGGTCGGAATATACCCAGCCAAGCATGGAATAGACGAGCTGCAAAGTAGGCACGGCCAGGAAATTCCAAAAATTTTCCTGACCCAACAGAGAGGTGTCGTAACGGCTAAGGGTCGCTACGAGTATCCAGGCGCCTAATCCTAACAAGCAGCCCATGAATAATGCCGCATATTCCTGGCGAATCAATCGCAACCAGAAATATCCTGGGGCTAAAGCCAGCAGCCATGACAACAATTTTGTGCCGGCCAGCACAATCCAGCTGATAAACCAGGGCCCCGAAAGACGCGAGGGATTGAGGGGGTCTTCAAATATGAGCTCCGTGGCAAACGCGAATACGGCGAAAGCGAGTACGTGAACCGCCAACCAAACCAACCAGTGGTATTCTTTTGACTGTTCACGTGCCTTGACAAGAATAGCCTTAAGCCGCGGACTGAGCATCAGGAGACAAGCGCAGGCAACCCAAAGGCCCGCATGCCAAATCCCCTTCGAAGAATGAAACAGCTTCGCTGACCAGTCGGCATCCTCTGCCAGGAAACGCGGTGCCTCATAGCGGGCTGTTATCGCCACGAGCTCAAATGCCATGAGTGCTAACAGCAATAACCAGCGAACCGCTAACTGCTTTGCGGCGACGGACCGGATTTGAAGCGGCGGACCGGCGAAATTACACCACATATTCAAGCATTATCCGCTCAACAAAAAAAACCGAATCAGAAAACAGTGTTCTGCTCCGGTTTTAATGGTCAACGCCAGGGAATGCTAAGAGCGTCGAGACCGGGACCTTTCGCCTGCCAGCAGTAAAGCGCCTACCAGCAGAACTATCGCACTGGTTCCAGATGCGGCATCAATTTCGGGAACGACATCACGAACTCCACCCGGTACAGGTCCGGAACCCACACCTGTCCGGTCAGGATCAATTTGCGATAATTGATAACGCCAAACAGCCAACTGCTCCCTCCACGCATTCAACTGCTCCCTCCAGGCGTCTAGCTGATCTAACCATGACTGTATAGGTATTGTTTGAGATATCTGACCTGACGTTGATTGAGAGGATGAAACCGACGTATTTGGGCTGTTTTCGCTATCTTCGGCCCAAACGTTGCCTGTTGTGGCCAGGAACATAATTATTACACTCGCCAATATCAGTTGCTGAATATTCATTGGTCCTCCTTACGCATCCTCTTCGTTTACAGATAAAAGCCTAACCACTAAACGCAATTTAACGCCATGGTGGTTAGCTTTCGCCTATCTTATCCTGTGTTTTTTAGATAAATTCTTCTGATTATCGTTCACACACTGCCTGCATTTATTTTCACTATCCAAAAAACACTAATCGCGCGGCTTACCCGCTGTTTCCCGCAGATGACCTGAAAGCCAATTTTTTCATTCCAGCAGTCCTGATTGGAATTGCATTCCATGGCCCGTACCAAGGGAATTGACTGCCAGAACGCCTGTTTAGGATCCACTGCTTAAGTCCAATCATAATCGCTTGATTAATCCTTACTCAATCTAAGTAATTTTACGTAGTTAAGACGTTTTTAATTAATGCGCCTTACCATGGCTGTGCTTTAGTTTTACGGGGGAATACGTACTTCAAGGTCTTTTTAATTTATTCAGTGCTTTTAACAAACGGTTTTTACATGCTGGATTCACTAGAGATCGTGGTCAGTTGAGATTGAGTGCGTAAACTTTTGATCAATCCCAGCTAGCTATTTATTGCGCCATAAGAAGAAAAGAATTTTGCCCAATTATCTTGCTGTTTAATGCAAATGCCTATTAGCACGAATACTTATGATGTGTCTGATGCCCATTAAATTGACCGGCGCTTTTAAATAGCTCACTGGAAATTGTGCTATTTCAATTTTCCACCTCAATCTCCAAGCGCAAAACAATACTAGCCCACCTTCTGTTTGATGAACTTCATCACAACCTGTTGCAAAGTCATCTACTAATCTTAAGCCCAATTCCTACAATATAAGAGGGCCATAAAAATTATTATGAACAACTATTTTACACATACTTCCTTGAGCGGATTGTGCGTGCGCTTTGGGTCGATCGGGCTTGCCCTGTTTTCATTCAGTGGTCATTCATTTGCAGGAAGCACAAACCTCGCCTGGGACGCCAGCACTTCACCCAATGTCGGCGGTTATATAGTGTCTTACGGTCAAAGCAGCGGCCATTACGACTCAAGCATCGATGTCGGTAACAAAAACACCCTCACGGTATCGGGACTGCAAGAGGGTACTCAATATTTTTTCGGAGTGAAGGCCTACGATTCGGCCCGATCCACCGAAAGCGGCTATTCCAATGAAGTCAGTATGACGGTGCCGGTCACCACAACGACCGGCGGAACCGACAATGAAAATGAAGACGGAACCGGCGGAGGAACAGATGGAAGAACCGACGGAGGAACTGGCGTTGGAACGGGCGGCACTACCGAAAGCCCCGGCGGGTCTACTGGCGAAAATGCCGGTACAGATTCCGGCAATGACGGCTTGATGGCAGCCTATGGATTTGAGGAAACCAATGGCAAAACTGTTGTCGATGCCTCGGGCAATGGCAACCACGGCACTATCAAGGAGGCCGTCAGAATCTTCAGCGGCCGGTATGGGAAAGCCCTGAAGTTTGATGGCGTAAACGATTGGGTCACTGTCAAAAACAGCGCATCGCTGGCACTTTCAACCGGCATGACCCTCGAAGCATGGGTATACCCGCAGTCGCTGACAATTGGCGGAAAAACGGTATTCTTTAAAGAAATAGCTGGCGGTAGCGATGATTACAGCCTCTATGCCAATGAAGATGCCAATCTACCTGTTTCTTATATCAATAATGGAGATTACCGTATTATCTCCGGCCCCAACCAGTTGCCGGCGAATCAGTGGACGCATCTTGTGGCGACCTACGACGGCCAATATCAACGGCTTTATGTGAACGGCGCCGAAGTGGCCCAGCAGGAACAAAAAGGCCTGATTCGCCAATCCGGCGGCGTGTTACGCATCGGTGGAAACAGCATCTGGGGCGAGTACTTCAAAGGCTATATTGATGAGATGCGGATTTACAATCGCGCCTTGACCGCAACGGAAATCAATAGCAACAAAACAACCGCAATCAGCGTTTCCAATCCGCCTCAGTTTGTCATGGGCGACCGGAATGAAGAACCTTGGGTCGAAAACAGACCGCAAGGCGTTGCACAAGCTTACCAAACGGTACCTGAAAAGGCCGGCATGGTAACGGATGTGCAGGTCTATCTGGATGCCAGCACAACCGCGACACAATTGGCTGCCGGTATTTATTCCGATAATAACGGCCATCCCGGAAAGCTTATCGGCAGAGGTACATTGAAAACGCTTAAGCCTGATGCATGGAACTCAGTATCCATTGCCAGCGCCTCTGTTACCGCGAACCAGCCTTATTGGATTGCGATACTGGGACTGAATGGAGAAATCGGATTTCTGAACCAAGTGGATTCAGGAACAGGCGTGATAGAGCAGAGTTCCGGCCGCAGTCTGAGAGACTTGCCCGGCACATGGACTGGTTCGGGCGATGGCTATAAAGCCAATGCGTCGATGTCGGTCTATGGGAATGGCTATTGACTGAATCACTGACGGCTTAAGTGGCATAATGATGGAACGTGCATCGCCCGGTGCGATGTCCGTTCCGTCTGCCGCCCGAAGTCGGGTGTATGCCGGTTTAACGTTTAGCATGAAGAAGTCAGCATTCTCTGTCTCAGCGTCATTGACACGCACATCGAGATGAACCCAATGAATACGCGGATAACCATTTGCGCTTGCCATTTCCAAGTCCACTTAACCGGTAATGGAGCTGATTTTTATCGCTTTATCGGTCCGGATTCACTAAAAGCCAAAGGCTAATAATCAAGGAAAGCGCGATGATCCTGCATTATCAACTCCCTAACTTTCAATCAACTACCGACGTGATCATGAATAGCGCATTATTGCCGTTTCATGATCAACCGTTGTAAGTAATAAACAAACGAGCTCGTGCAACAAAGAGCCAGGAAAAATTCTGTGAATATGTCAATCTTTCGAATCCGCTGCCTTACCGTATTAGCAATAGGTATGGCAGGCATAACCAATCAATCATGGGCGGCAACTGTCAGTGCCGAAAGTTGCTCGCAAACCCATGTATCCAGTGCAATTTCATCGGCGACTGCCGGCGACACGGTGCAAGTACCCGCCGGTTCGTGCTCATGGTCCGGTTTGTCGATCAGCAAGGCAATCCATCTTAAAGGGGCTGGCGTTGGCCAGACAAAAATCACATTGACCGGCAACAATACAATTACCAAACAGGCCGCGGGGACTATCCGTGTTTCCGGATTCAGCTTTTCAAAAAGCGGCGGCGGCAATGGGAGCAAGGGCTGGACGATCGGCGGTTCATGGCAAAATACTGAACCCGTGGTCATCCAGGACAATGCCTTTACGATAAGCAACTCCGGTTTGTTCAGCCTGAATGTGGCCGGCGGGGTCATTATCGCCGGAAACTCATTTACCGGCGAGCAGGATGATTCTTTTATTCAGCCCAAAGACTCCCAGGATTCCGGAAATTCGTGGGGCACGGCCGATACCATGGGGAGTAAGGATACGACAGGAAAGCGGAATCACTATATCGAAAACAATACTTTTTATGGCGGCGCAAACCAAGGCATTGATTGCGATGATTCCACTCGCTGCGTTTATAGATACAACACCCTGACGTATTCATCGTTTAACAGCCACGGGTTGGCAACATCTTCTCAAGGCGTCAGGCATTTCGAGGTTTATAACAATACCTGGAAACATGACGGCGGCACCAGCCAGATCGCCAATCAGAACTGGGCTGTCTGGATTCGCGGCGGGACCGGCGTTATTTTTAATAATCAGATAGCAAATCTTGCCGGGTCTTACTGGGGCAATAAAGCAGAGCTTCACTTCTCTATTCGCGGAGCGGAAGATGCCAGGCCGCAAGGCAGTTGCGAGAATGTAAAATATCCGGTTCCACGGCAGCTTGGCCAGAATTATGATGGAACCAAGTATTTTACCGACCCTATTTATATATGGGGTAATACGGGAACGGTAGCAATTCAGGACGGATGGAGATGGGGAAACCCTTGCGGACACAACTGGGAGACCTATTTCAAGTGGGGACGCGATGCCGTCAATGGCTCGAGCAAGCCCGGCTACACTCCTTACACCTACCCTCATCCGTTGACCCAGACAACGGGCTCGACAACAGGTCCGACAACAGGACCGACGAACGAAATGCAACCTCCGTCCAATCTGCGCATCCAATAAGCGTTTAGGATTTGGCCGTCAATCAGTTCCTGTTTAAACATAGGCTGTGCCGCCAGGAGCAGGCGCTTCAGGCGGCACAACCTATGCAAGGCCCTCATTTAAGGAAGTCGCTAGCCTGAATATTTCACCACGAAGGACACGAAGTACACGAAGGCTTTTCAATTCAAATACTTAGAAATATTTCATGATGAGCTTATGAAGTTATCGGTGATAAATGATAACACCATGATTTTCTTCGTGTTCTTCGTGTTCTCTGTGGTTTCATGAAATATCCGGGCTAGCCAGATCCTTATAAATTCCAGCCTTTAGGAGCCAGGAAAGCCGGCGGCTTCCCTGGCCCGGATTTTCTGTACCTGCCGGGCTTAGCCGATTCAGCGCGTTACGCCCTGAATTGGAAGGATCAACAAAATGACCGCATCCAAAACCTTATTGGCATTCATACTGTTAACCTATGATCCAGCCGCCAATGCCGCTGTTTACTATATTGATCAGACAGGCGGAAACGACGGCAATAGCGGCACCAGCCCAAGCAGTCCCTGGAAGCATTCTCCGGGAATGGCGGCATACACCGGGTCAGGCCAGTTAAAAGCGGGCGATACTGTCTACTTTGACAGGGACGACAACTGGACGGTTGCCGGCAGTCCCCAGGGACTTTTTCTGGCAGGCGGCGTCAGTTATATCGGCGACCAATGGGAAGCCGATTCCGGGACGACCGGATACAGGGCAAAAATAACGGCGGGCCATGATTTCAACGAAAATGGCGTTATCAGATTTACAGATCATCCCACTAATCAAACCCTCTTCAAGGGATTTGAAGTGGACGTGAATAACATGGCCGCGAACGGTATCGACATCAATCATGGTTTTTGGCGCTTGATGAACGGAGCGACAAAGAAGGTTGAAAACGTCGAAGTCCATCATGTTTTCACTGAGCAGTCGAAAGGAGAATATAAATATGGCATCGCGATGAGTAATTTCGGCGGCAGCGGCGGCATTCTCGAGAATGTCGAAATCATCAATTGCTCGGTTCATGACATCGGCAGAGACGCCATCGTCCTGTATCCTAACGACGATCCGAATTCAAGAATAGGAAACATTACCGTCCGGGGATGTAACGTATATAACACCGGACTAGACCGGGATTATGCCGCGGGAAATGGAGGCCATGGATTCGTCATCAAGGGCTGGGTCTATAACTCGACGATAGAGAACAACTATGTCCACAATGTGAACTCGTCGGCCATATTTGTCAGCGGACCTGAAAATAACGGCAAACAGCGTGGTGCTGATAATGTTACCGTCAAAAACAATATTCTTACGACCCCGTCCAATAACGGCATTGTCCGGCTCTATAAAAATGGCGCCAAGCAGCTGAAATTTCATGGCAATATCCTATACGACAACAACACCAGCGGCGCCTTCAATTTAAGCGGAAATGCCGGAACCCTCGACCTCCTCGTCTACAACAACACGTTCGTCAATACCTTCATCGACCTGGGCAGACATTCGTCAACAGTGAACACCTTCGAGTTCAGGAATAACATTGTGCAATATACAGGCAACCCGCTACGGAATGCGAGCGCCATACAGAGCCGGTCGAACAACTTACTGGTCAGCGCCGATCCCGGCTTTAAGGATACGGGCAAAAAACCCACCGGCTTCATCGGCGAGTACGGGACAGATCTTCGCCCCAACACCGATGGCTTGTCATTGAATGCCGGAAGCAGCGCGATAGACGGAGGAACAGCCCTTGCCGGCATCTTCGCTGACAGCATCAATAGCATTCCGCGCCCGCAAGGGGCGGCCTGGGATATAGGGGCTTATGAATACGGTTCTGCCGGGGCAATGCCGATGGCTCCGCCACCGAATCTTCGAATTATTCCCTAACCGATTTAATGTCATTCAGCCAATAGGCACCCATCAGAGACAGCGGGTAGGCTGGGTTGGCGCTTTGCGGAAACCCGGCACAAGAGGCTAACCTCCCCGCTTGCCAGACAAAGCAAATAGCCTACTGCTCTTTGTCACGACGTTTTTTTATAGCGGAATTGACTGTAGCGGAATCGTCTCTGATGCTGAACGACTTGCTCGGTACGCGTTTTTAGCGGCCTTGGGTACTCAATGGCGATTATATGGAAAACCGTCCAGACAATGGAAACGCCTTTAAAAGTGGCTTCGGTATAGTTATAGAAAATAATGGCAAACAAAAAGGCGAGCCGCAAGCGGGCAAAGTCGAAATCACTCAACAGATCGATACGGATCTTGCGGAAAGTCGATATGAGCAGTCCGACCAATAGAAACACCCCGATGATTCCCGTGTTCAGGTACGTTTCAATATAGCCGTTGTGCGCCTGATTTGGCTGCCACCACCATTTCGCCCAGAGAATATCGAGTCGCTCACCCAACCAGAAGCTTTCAAACCCCTCGCCGAACAGGGGATGACTAGCCAGGGCCAGGCAATCCTCCCAAACCTCGGTCCGGTCGGTCAACGTCGGATTCTTCCCTAGCAACTTCACGACAGTATCATATACATCGAAGGTAAACTCAGCCCAGACAGCCACGAGGCCCGCGACAACCACATAGGTTCCAATAAATCGCTTGTTGATGATCGGCATGCCTATCATACTGATCGTGGCCGCCCCGATCAGGAAGGTGACGAGAGAAGTTGAACTTTGGGCCATGTGCAACAGCCATCCGATCATGCAGAGAAATCCGGTGCTGAGAAGGAGTTCCTCTCGCCTGATACGGGAATCCTCAATGCGTCGCGCCGTTAACAGGTTCCACAAGAAGAACAAGCCAAACAACATGCACCCCAAGCCGAGTTCGCTCTTGGTAAGCATGGCCCCGTTGTTGGTGGCCCCGCCAACCCAGGCGTCAAAGCCTCTGCCGTACTGAGGGTAATATTTGATGAGCAGAACCGAGAGCGGCATGATGATATAAGCGCATCGCTTCATAACCGTCCTGAATGCATTAACAGGATCGGGATCGGAGAGAATGATCAAGGCCATCACCGGATGGCCGAGGATTTTGATATAGCGCTTGAAGGCGACAAACGGAAAATCGGACCATGCGATGGCAAGAAAACTATAAATAAAAAATGCCGCCATCCAGGGATTGTTTCGCAGGATATCGCCGACGACCACACGCCGGAGAGCGAGGATGCGAATGCCCGCCATGATCAGTATTGAAAAATAGAGCGCATCGACAGGACTTCCTTCGGCCATGCTGACGCTTTGCCCTGACCCGAGGTTGATCCACTGAGAAACGAACCGCGTTGTCGTAATCGTCATCCATGACACCGGCAGCCACAATGCCGCACTGACTTCGCCCTGCCTGTGAAAATCCCGGCGAAAGAGAACGAAAATGAATGAGAATGTCAATAAAGTGGCTAAGGATGGCGGCATAATCTATGAATATGAAGTTCAAAAATCCCAATGCAAAGGCGTCCTGTTTTTTCAATTGCCCCTTTCAGCGGCTGATCCGGAAGGCTCAGAAGAACCCCGAATCAGAAGGCGCTCGGTTGCTTCCAGCGTCAGTATGGCATGAATCTCCCTGATGTAGTTTTTTCGCCCGCCGCTATGGTCCGCGGCAATCGATGCCAGGAATTGAGAATTCCAGTAAGGCAACTGCCGCGTCTGTGCAGCGTTTAACACCTCACCGATATAGGCGGCCAACTCTCGCCTAAACCAGCTTCTGTAAGGCAGAAACTTATGCAGCCCGAGCAGCCCGAATTTCGAAAGAGCGCCAATGAGCGGGTCCAATGGCGAGAGAGTATGCGGCAGCCCTTCCTTGTGCAGATAATCGAGTTTGAAAGTAAATTCGGAAAAAAGCCGCCTTATCATGAAAGAAGGACCGCGGCCGCCCCATATTACCCCCCGATCAGTGGGGATTCCGCCAAGCGCCGGGCTGTTCTCATGCACGAAGCGCAGAGCGGACCTGGGAGACAGGCGGGAACTTGCCGGCGCTCGAAACGCGAGCGCGACGACTTCGTTATCAAGATAAGGGGTGCGAAAAGTCACTTGAGACCTGCCGGCGGCAAGCGTGCCGAACAGGTTCCAGGGGATTTCCTGAAAAGCCGCAAAGGCAACCGGATGCGCTTTTTGCTTATCAAACACGCGCTGAGCCGATGACTCAATGAGTCGGTTAAAGTCCGCATCAATCAGTGCCGCCGGAAAATTGGCCGGCTTGAACGTTGACATGCTTCTGAGAATTTCGCTGCCGAAATTTCCGGTCAGGCGAATCGGAGACAGCGACCGGCCTTGTTCATTGAAGTAGATTTCGTGAGCCGTCAAAGCGCCGGCACAGCCGTCCGTCACGAATACCGTCCGGTCGACATGGCGCCCGAAGTCGGTTAAAAAATCCGTGCCGATGCGCAGAACGCGGTGTTCGAGACCGCAAACCTGCGCTACGCGGGCCGCCAGACGAACATCCAGCGTGTCTTCCGTTAAGCCTGAAAACGTGTAACAGGTCGGCTTGATCGCATTCCCGTGGATACCGGCCATGATCATTCGGGTATCCAGCCCGCCGGTGAGCGATATGCCGGTCAGGGAATCGGAGGACAGGTATTGAGGCAGTATCCGGGCGAAGGTCTCCATAAACGCCCGTTCGAAAGTCTCCTCAGTTAAAGTCGCTTGCGATTCCCATTGTTCGGGGCGGAAATATTGCTCTTTACGATTGCCGGTATGTTTGCCAAAAGTCCAAACGGAACCGCCGGGCAGAAAGCGCACATCGCGAAACAACGTTCGTCCGGCGAGGGTGCAGCCAAACGTCAGGAACTGTGCCACCCCTTCATCGTCGAAGGCCCGCAGCTCAGGCACAACCCGCAGCAGCGCCTTCGCCTCGCTGGCGAAAAAAACCGTGCCGTCGCCGTCTTCATAAACGTATATCCGTTCGATGCCGTAACGATCATTGAAAAGCAAGGCACGCTTCCGTTGACGGTCTATCAGCAAACCGCTGAAAAGCCCGTTGAGCTGCTCGACAAAGCGCTCACCCTCGGCCTCATACCGGCGCGGCAATCGATCCACATCTGCCCTGGCCCGCGTGTCCGGAGAGGGAAAGAAGCACTCGCCGGAAAACAGCAAGGAAACAGCGTCGCGATCACCATGCGCGGACTGACGGGCAGCGAAGGAACCGTCATGCGCCACCCAGCCGCCATAGACGCCGATTTCCGGCGCGAAGCAGGTCCCCGATGCGTAAAACGGCTCATACTTCATGCTTTTGACCATCGCTTCCACAAGGCGCTGACACTCATCGGCGGGTCGACGACTGACTATTCCGGCTATACCAGGCATTGTATTCCCCGTGCTTGTTTACTTAAAAAACCAAAGGTTGGGTCTCGCGCAGCCTGCTCATTTCTGCCGCAATCCGTTCCATATTCCTCTGAGCTGCTTGAGCGGTTTTTTGACGGATTGCGGCAACATCGCCCGCCATCCGCGATGCGCGCCGCACTTCAACACGAATTCACCCTTCCAGGTCAACGGAATGTAGTAGCGAGGCATGCTCACTTTTTGAAAACCGCAGCGCCGCTTGAATTCGGCGAGCGAATCGTCACTCCAGAATACATAGATCAAATAATCCAGCTTTCGCGCTACACATACTTCCACAGCTTTGGCAATCAGAGCGTTATTGGGTGATTTGTCCCGATGCTTGAGACTGGAGATGATTTGCCCCGTGAGGCCGAATCGGCCGGCATCGCCCAGCATCATGAATCCGATCATTTCACCTTGATAATAGGCGCCGATCATGTGTTCCCGGAACAGGTAGCGGGAAAACTGGCGCTTGACCGTTTCGAAGTCCTTGCCGTAATGCCAGAATTTCCGGCCTTGACGGATCGGCGCTTCGTTAAAGATAGCGGTCATGCCATGCACGAAGTCGTCGTCATATACTGTTTCCCTGACCACCACGCCATCCTTTTCGGATTTTCTGATCTGGCTGCGCACCCGTGACTTGATTTGATGGTTCCACCAGTGCTCATAGGTCGTAACCGGGAGCACGGCCAGGTCTTCCGATTCCTGATAATAGGCGTACCTGGGCTCGACATCCGGCATCCGTTGCCAAAAAGTGAAAAGATCGGGCTTGAAGCCGGGATTTTCCTGCAAAGCCCTGGCCACCGCTTGCGGCTCGTCAATATCCTCATACCACTCATCCTCGAGACGGACGACAGTGAGCAGGCCTCGCTCGATCGAAAATGTCTGCTTGCCGATTTTAATGTGCTCAGTCTGAGCGGGCCTGCCGTTTATCAGCGTCTCTTTGGTGAAAATCCGGCTTGCGGACGGCAGGGATGCGGCCATGTTTTTTGACATTCAATCCTCCTGTTAAACCGTGAAAAACGCAGACCTGACTGCGCACCGATCACCTGCCGCGCAGGTTCAAGGGCGCCGAGAGAAGCTGCCGAAGTCTGCCGAGCTGCTCTTGTCGATGGAATTTCATGAGTTCCTCGGAAACCGGTCTTTCAAAGCGGGTCACCCAACACCAGAAATAGCCGCACAGCAACGCCATGCCGCCGACCAGGTAAGGTTTCTTAAGCACTTGAAAAGCCCCCCGAAAGAGTTCCCAAAGCGGATGACCGCCGAGGAAATAATCTTTTTTCCCGTAATTAAAGCGGGACATAAGCTCGTTGCTGCCGGCTGTTCCCATTTTTCGATGGTGATGGAAGACCCGGTCCGCGAAGGAGTAAGTCATCCACCCCTTCATGCGCGCCGTCGTTACCGCCACCCAATCGATGCCGCCGCCTTTTATCGGCACGTAGCCGCCGATATCCTCGAAACAGGCCCTGCGGAAAAGCTGACACTGCCCGTTGACATGGTGAACATTGATATAGCTGTCCGCATAGGAATGAAAACCGCCTTCGATGTAATGGGTTCCGGCGACGCCCAGGTTGGGCATCTCCTCAAACTTCCCCAGGAGATAGGCAAAGAAGTCATTGTCGAAGGAAATGTCCGCATCAATGTTGCCGATGACATCGAATGAAAGGTCTTTGACCCGTTCGTAGCCGGCATTGAACGCCTGCACTTTGGCGGCGAAGTTGCGCTCCTTCCGCTCCGGAAGCCTGACCAGTTCCAGCCACTTTCTGCCGTCCAGGTATTTTTTGACGATCTCATCCGTAGCGTCCGTGGAACCGTCGCTCACGATCACCCAGCGCTTGGGCGGCACCGTCTGCTGAATGACGGATTGGATTGTCTTTTCGATAAAAGCGGCTTCGTTGTGGGCCGGGGTAATCAGTACATATTCAATCGTCATAAATGTTGCCTCCTGTTCCAGCCATTAGGGTATCGTCGGCTTTGCCGCACGGCCCTTTATGCCGCGAACATGACAGTCCGCCGTTTAATTCGCGCGCAGCCATTCCTCGAAAACCACCAGGCTGAAAAGCATCTTGTGATTGTCTGACCTGCCCGAGCGGTGGTCGTCCAGAAGACCGCGCACGGCCTGCGGGCTCAAAAACTGAAACATCAGCGAACTGTCGTCCAGCAAATGACCTTCCATATTATTACTGAGAGAATTATGGAACCACTCGTCAACGACATTCACAGCAAAGCCCCGCTTCTTCCTGTTCAGGATCGCATGCGGCAGAAAACCTTCGCTGACCTTGCGGTGCAGCCACTTTCTCTGGCCATGCCGGACTTTGAAGACGGCAGGCAGCCGCTCGGCGTACTCGACGATTTCCCGGTCGAGAAAAGGCACGCGCACTTCAAGGCCGTGCGCCATGGACAGTTTGTCCGCATACATGAGCAGTTCATCGGGCAGGGATGATCTGACCTCCAGAACCTGGAAGCCGCCGAGTTCATCGAGACCCTCCATTTCCGGCTCCAGATCTTTCCAGAACCCGCGGATACTGTCCCCTACCCTGTCGGGAAGCACGTCCTCTCTGAACAGGCTGTCAACGGTGCTGCCCGGCATGATCGAGAATACCTGCCGATACCGTTGCATTCGATCTTCAATACCTAATGAATAAACGCCCCTCTTGAGGGTTTCATTCCGTGGCAGATGCGTGATGCCCGCCGCCATGCTTTTTCTCAACCAGCTTGGGAAACCTCTCCAATAGCCGCCATAGTGAACGCCGAGGTGACGGTTATAGCCGCCGAATAGCTCATCCGGCCCCTGCCCCATGAGCGCAACCTTGACGTCCTGACGAGCGCGCTCGCAGACGAAATACATGGGTACGATGGAGGATGCGGCGACAGGCTCCTCGAGGATGGAAACGATCCTGGAGAGCGACTGTTCGAAACTCGCCCTGCCAAGCTCTACCGATATATTCCTGGCGGAAAAGAGCTGCGCCGTCTCCGCGGCATCGGTCAGTTCATCGTCTTTATAGGCGGATTTTCCGTAGCCGACGGTATAGGTAGGCCAGGCATCGCCATAGAGGCTCATCAAGCCAAGCAGCAGTCCCGAATCCATACCGCCGCTCAACAGGAGGCCCAAGGGCACGTCACTGATAAGGTGCCGCTTTAGCGCCCGCTTGTAGATATCGAGCAGTTCCTCTTTCGCTTCCGCATCCGATTTCGCCGGCGAAAAATGCCGCGGCTTGGTTTGATACCAGCGCTCCAGGCGCCATGATTGATTCTCGAAGATCGCCATCGTGCCCGGCGCAAGCTTGCGGATTCCCTTGTAAAGCGTCATCGGCGAAGGCGTGTAACGATACCGAAGGAAGAGGTTCAGGGCCGTCATATCCACGTCAGGCCGTTCCGGCAATGCGGCGAGGATGGCTCTAAGCTCCGATCCGAACAGGACGGTTGCGGCATCGACGCGGTAGTACACGAGCTTGATGCCCATGGCGTCGCGGGAGAGAATCAGCCGCTTGCGCCGGTCATCCCAGATGGCAAGGCCGAACATGCCGTTGAGATGATTGAAGACATCGGTACCCCACTGTTTGTAGCCATGTATGATCACTTCCGTATCGCAGCGCGTGCGAAAGGTGTGGCCAAAGCCCTGCAATTCACGGCGCAGTTCGGGGAAATTATAGATTTCGCCGTTGAAGACCACCCAGACCGATTCATCCTGGTCGGACATGGGCTGATGCCCGCCTTCAAGGTCGATAATCGACAGGCGCCTGAAACCCAGGCCCAGCGGACCGGAAAACAGATACCCCTCGTCGTCCGGCCCTCTGGGCGTCAGGGTTCTGGCCATGTCCTTGATCCTGGCCGGCATGACCGGTTGCTGATCGATGAAATTATATTGACCGCAGATACCGCACATATCAGCAAATCCACAGATGCCATGAGACGGAATACAGCATACCTGCCGGCGGAACGCGGCAAACTGCCCGGCCCTTATAAAAATCAATCATGCCGTTCGCTCTCCTTCCTTCAGGGAATAAAGCATAAAACAGAGACTCCTGAATAGCTGAGATTGCGCCCAGCGGTGCATGGGGACATCGTCCCAGCCGAACAGCAGACGCCTCGACCGGAAGGAACCGTCGGGCTTTTGCCAATTATCCAGCAAGTCATTCACGGCAGCCTGCACGCGATCGTCGAGTTCAGCGGATTGGCCTTTCAGCAGAACGCCCAGGTTTATGCACTCGGCATAGTCATAAAGCTCCTGGCGATAGACCGTCAATCGCGGCGCCCGCGAGAACGGTTTTGGCAATCCGTTTTGGTCGAACAGGTGGCGCACGTAGTAATCCGTACCCGCCTTGATCGCCTTGCGGCAGCCTTCGTGGCTGGTCAATTGTTCGATCTTGGCCAGAGCCTTGAGAACAAAGCAGGTGTGGAAGTGATCGACGAAATCCCTGACCCCGTCGACGGAGTAGTACCAGGACCCGTCTGGCTGCTGCGATTCAAGAACGAAGTTAAGATTGCGCTCAGCAATGCGCCGATAGTCATCGCGCCCGAATTGCAGCGCCGCGCTCATGAGCAAAAAAGCCCGGTAAGCGCTGGCGTTGATTACCCCGCCTTCCGAATCGAACGGGTTATAACCCGCCGTGGCAACGTCCGCGGAGATTTCCCTGTCCGTTATGTCGTTGGCCGCATGCTCCGCCGCGGAATACATGGCCTCCAGCCACCGGTCCTCGCCATCTATCTCATGCACGTAAGAGAAGGCTTCGTACACATACGGAGTTGTTGTGATCAGCGGCGTGCCGGTCGCCATCACGCCGGTCCTTGTGACCCAATCGAAAGGATATCCCCAGCCAAAGTGGCTGTAACCCGAAGACCTTGTCTGTTCGAGTACATGTAAAAAATGGACCGCGCGATCATAGTATGCTTGCTGCCCTGTCAACCGCGCCAGCAATGCGAAGCCCATGGCATAGTGGGCATCGGCAATGGGAAAGCGCTGTTTTTTCCAAAAAAACCGCCGTGCCGACGGAATAAAGGCCTCACAGAAAATAATCGGCGCCACAGCCAGGGTCCCTAGCGCCGGTTTGCGGTAGTACAGCGCTTTCGCTCCGCCGCCGACGGGGCCTGCGAAGAAACTCTGGTGATCATGCGAGGTTTCTCCATAATCATCGAGCCAGTCCATGAAACGGTGAAGGGCTGAATGAATGGTATCGATTGACTGACTCTTCATGCGTTGCCTGCGTCTGCTTCTGCAATAGTTTTCATGAGAAGGAAGCTTGTATTTGCCGCCAGATGCACTGGCTCAGCGTAACGAGAGTTCATGAGCGCAATCGCCCCGCCAAAGGGCCTTGCGCATAAAGCCGGGTGCCAGTGCCGCCTCCACACAACAGGCGAGATTTGGTGGAAACCTGGCGGGTCAAACATAGCAGACAGGCACTATATCCGGATGTTTTTCGCCCTGCATCGAAGGCCGCAAAGGACATTCCTCCGTTGGCCATTGGCTTCTATCCTCATAAATAAATAATTGGTGTATAGCCGGTAGTGAATAGGAATAAACTTTCTCCACCCTGGAGAAATAAGGCTCGAATCGGTCGAAGTAGTCGTATCCGGGAGCGCGTATATGATAGAACTCTTTTGGATTGGCCTCAGGATACTCAACCGTTGTTTCTGCAACTAACGGCAGGGGTAGAATGGCTATACCGTTCGGTTTCAGAATTCTCCTTATTTCCGAGATGGCCTTCTTGTCATTCGGGATATGTTCCAGGACATGCGAGGCAAAGACGAAATCATAGGCTGCATCCTCAAACGGGAGCGCTTGCAGATCAACGTTGAAATCCACATCTTCCATATCCAGATCCGCCGTATGATATTGGCCGAAGCGTTCAGCAAAAAAGTGCCTGAAGAAAGCCTCCGGAGCAAAATGCAGCATCTTTAGCTCTTCTGCATGCAAGTCGAGTAAAAGCCTGTTTAGTACCAGGTATTGCAGTCTGTGCCGTTCCAAGGCATCGCAATTAGGGCATTTCGCATGCTTTCTCATGCCTGTCGCAGGCTTGACATCCATAAACGGGCCATAATATTTACAGACCGGGCACTCAAATTTTTCTTTATTTGAATTTCTGAGCCGAAAAACAGGAAGACTTACCCGATTAACCAACTTACGGATATCGCTCCTAAGCGCCATAAATGTCTCCAAATATCTGCATTCGAACGATGCATGGTTGAGCCAAACTCGGTTTTAACGATCTGATAAGCGGGGCACGCCAACTTCACTTACACCGCCGTCCTGTTTTTCATTGGACTTTTAAAGGGGGAACCATTCAAAAAGACCCACAGTTAGGTCGACGTTCTATCTCAAGGTGTTTTTGGCGTTTCAAGCGCCTGAGATATCCGTTTACCCTGTTAATGCATCGCTTGCATTCTTCATTCTTGTCGAATCAAGTGACAGCATTTGAAATTTCAGGAATCTTTCGTCCCCTTCATCTTTAGCGCCCGGCACTCTAGCTGCCCGCCTTAATCGCCCCGCATTTTGTGTGCTTAAGAGGTTATTGTCTCCAGTTTTACCCCAACATAAAAGTTGGTACAAACACCTAAGCAGTCTTACTAATGATCTGTTGAAGGCTGGTCCAATCAAGTGGACAGGCGATAGATTGATAAAACGACTCAACCAAAGAGAGACGATGCGTCAGAAACGTGGCGTGTTTAACGCCGGCTTAGGATTTGGCCAAAAATGACTTCCTGAAACTGGAATCTTGCATAGGATGTGCTGACCAAAAGCAGGCGGCACAGCGAAGCGCATCGCTCGCAAACGATGCGCCTCCTGTCGTCGGCACATCCTATGTTTAAACAGGGAAATTAACTGAAGAAGGGCAAATTTCCTAATTTCTCGGCATATCTAACCCATGAATTATCGCCCAAAAAAAACGTCAGCTTGTCGTTGCAAATGTCGCTCGCGTTATGTAGTTCATCATCCAATATTGCAACTAGATCATCGAAATCATTGAAAGTCCTTATCAGGCCTTCTTTTTCGAGATCGGCAAATGCCCCTACATTCGGCCCAATGACCCGGGCCCCGAATCCAAGCGAATCCATTAGCGCGCCTGAACTCAAAACGCTGGATTTGGCATAAGTAAAAAGAACAAGCCTTGACTGGCCGATTAAAGACTGCAAGGCTTCATTGTCCGTCCATTCATCCTTGATAACTATATTCTGATTGGAGCAGCCGAGTAATAGATCCAGTAGTTTTTCTGAGGCCACTTTACCGGTTATCAAGATTTCGTATTTATGTTGATAATTGTTCTTGTAAAGATATTCAAGAAATTCGACTATGCCTTTATAAGGGGTTATTGTCCCCCAGATCAACAGATCGAATTTTTTCTGACTGTCACGCTGGCTTATTCTGTTTTTTACCGGGTGCGGCAAGTAGATGATTCTTTCCCGGCTGCCGGGCACCATGCTTTCCGCGTATCGGACGCCTTCGTTCGAATGGGTAAGTATCCCGTCCGCTCTGCGCAGCAAAGTTCGGAATATTATTTTTTTCAGCAAAAAATGCTCATTGGAATGAGAAAGCTTATTGTGCATCGTCCAGATCACTTTAATTTTCAATGAGCTCGAAATGTGCAGAAAAAAGAGCAGAAAGATTGCCTGAGCCAATCCGGCTTTTTTGTCCGGAACATCTTCAATCCAGTTAAAAAAAACATAGTCGATCTGGAATAAATATTTGAGCATGCCGAACAAACCAGCTGTCGACGGATTGTCCTTATTGACAAAATTGAAATGCGTTCCCATGGCTTCAACAAAGTCGTCAAGATAAGGGTTATGTGTGGCAACCTTTTCGGCTCTGGCGCTGATGGGATAGATATAGGCGTTTTTCACGTTGTTATTACCATACATTTCATATACATACCTACACAGTCAGCCAGTTTAATCGTGAAGGTTAATTTGTAGGTGCGAATTTATTCGCACTATTTGCACACTTTGAATAAGCTGCAGATTTTTACTCGTCAGAACAAGGCCGAGAGGCATGAGCTGACATTAACGGCTTGGCAATGCCATCAGCCGCTGGTCATGCTCTTATGTTCCAGGGACCTGCTCCCGCCGAGCCCGCGGGCGTATGCTATGGCCCGTTTTTCATTCTGACCCGCCCAAAAATTGATCAGGCGTTTTCCCAAGAAGCCATGTTGAGTACGCCAGCTGCCGCCTCCCAAATGGATTCCATATTTTCCAAACAGATTCCAACAATTTTTTTTGTCGCAAACATTATCCGGAAAGAGCACTTCTACCTGGCTGGCGGCATCAGGGTATTCTGCCAGCGTCCTGGATACCAATCCCGGCCCGGTTGTGTAGATAACAAACAATTCTTGCCGGAGCAGGCGCGGAAGGGAATGCGTCATGGCTTCGCTCCATTTCCTGTCATGTTGCGCTCTCACGCAATTTTCAATGACCGCCCGCAGAAAAGGATGCCCTGCCGCTGCCCCAAACGCATAGTTGCCGACTTCCCAGTCCATCCCATACTCGTTGCGTAAAAAGTCGCTCCAGGTCAGCCGTTCGAAAGGAAATACGCAACCAAAATCCAATAGCTCTGACAGGTTAAACGCGAGGAAGACGTCCAGATCGAAGTAAAAGCCGCCATAACGATAAATAATTAAGTACCTGAGAAAATCGTACCGTTGGATAGGATACCGGAACGACTCAAATACGCCTCGATATTCAGGAAATTGTTCATTGATAAAGCTCTCGATGCGATCATCATCAAAAAGCAAGTACTCGAATTCAGGATTGAGCAGCCTCACATTGGCGGCAGAGGCCTTCGCTAACAACGGCAAATCGGGACTTCCTCCCCATATCTGAATGATTCGTTTCGGTATTTTTGAGTTCATAAATTATATTTTTCAAATAAACGGGCACGTTCCTTGATGCCTTCCAGTTTGATTAACTGATGTTACGCATTGACGATTTTATCCCGTTTGCCGCGCCGAGCACCGCAGCTTTCGCCGAGAACAGCCCGAAGGGGCGCTTCAGGGATGAAGCGCGTTGCCAAAGGGACAGGAGTCCCTTTTGGCAACCCTCGGCGAAAGCGAGGAGCGCAAGGAAAAAGCGGCAACGGGCGGCCTTTTCTTTGGTTACTTTCTTTTGGCCGCGCAAAAGACAAATTCGCCAGGAGCGAATTTGGTCAGCTTTAGCTGACCCGAAGGGAGAAGCCCAAGGATGGGCTTCTCAGTGTAACTCGCCTTCGGGTGCGATAAACCCGATTAAATAAAAACGTCGCGCTAGCGACACTTTATTAAATCGATCTAACTTCAACTGGCTGCGTAACATCAGTGATTAATCGAAAAATGTCAACGCCGGCGCAACAATGGCTTGAGCGGGCGCGTCAATATGATCGGCCGGATGCCGGCCGCGCGACCGGCGCTCACAATGCTCCTCGCGAACCGTCCTTGCCTCCAGTATAGCCGTGCTTCCAGCAGGCGAAGGTCGGCAATTATCCGCTTCTCCGCCTGTTTCCAGTCACAATGCGTTAACATTTCAGTCAGCACATCGAAAGCGCGGGCGTACTCACCATTGTCGTATAGCGTGCCGATACTCCACAGGTATCTCCGGGCGAGGGCGGCCTGCTGCGCGGCCTCGCTCACACCAAGCCCGGCCAGCACCGCCGGGGTAATTTCCTCAACCGAACTTAATGGATCGGGGAGTCCTTTTTTCCTGAGCGCCGCGGCCGCCTGGGCGGCAAGGGTGCTAAAAGCCATCTGCCTGACCTTGCCAACCGTTACCTGGTAAAGATGGAGCCGGTACTTCAGCAGCACTGCGTCAAGATTGGCCAATTGGGAATGATCCGCGATTCTCAACCACAATTCGTAGTCTTCAGCGCCGAAAAAAGCTTTTCGGTAACCACCGGTTAAAGCAAGGATGTCTTTTCGCATAAGAACGGTGGGATGCCAAAACGCGCAATATTCAAGGAAGGCCCGTCTGAGTTCGTGATCCGCAACCGGATTGCCGGAAATCCTCAAGGAGTTGCCTAGTGTGTCGATTATTTCGACGGCACCGCCCAGAATCCCGACCTCTGGATGTTTTTCCATGAACTCCACCTGCCACATCAGGCGGTTTCCAATAGCGATGTCATCGGCATCCATCCGTGCAATATACTTGCCCCGTGCGAGCTCGCAACCGTAGTTTAAAGACGCCACTAAGCCCTTGTTCTCCTGGTGGTAAACGCGTACCCGCGCGTCCTGCTTATGGTAGCTGTCAAGTATAGAGGCAGTGGAGTCGGTGGAACCGTCGTCAATGATGATGAACTCGAACTCCTGAAAGCTTTGGTCGAGAATACTCTCGACAGCTTCGCTCAAGAAGCGCTCGCCATTGTAGACAGGCATCACGACTGAGACCCGTGGAGTCATCATCGAGTTATTCACTCAATTACGTTCCATTAGCCGCCGCTAAACGCCGCTCGTCCCGATATAGCGCCTGCAACCTGATTGTGTTTATGGAAACCACGCTCTGCCTCCGGGGAAACATTGTTAAAAACACGCTAGCCACGTTGCCATACCTATGAGAACGGATAATCCTGCCATTCATCATCAGGGCGCCTGAAGTCGGCTAAAAATATCTGGACTTCGAAGCCGGCTTGACAAAATGACAGGCAATCAGACGAAAACAAAGTACAAGATGGAATAATCTTAGCCTTAACCATGGCCGGGGCTCGGGCTGTCTAAAGACATTTACAGCAAGCTTTGCAATATTATAAAAACCAAGCAAATCCCTATTCGTATAATAAGCTATGCTCACATATTCATTGAGCCGCTTTCTCAGCGAGTCCTTTCTAGGATTGTGATTTAGCGCTTTAGAGCCTGAAATGCGGGCAACTGCCTTTTTTTCACTGAAAAACAGCCACTTTGCCCATTCCTGATCTTCCGCCGCGAATACCTCGGGCTTAAATCCCCGTTTCCGCAAGAGCGGAACCTTGATGATCGAGCAGCTGTTCGAAAGCCCGCAAAATCCATCGAAATTGCTTTCATCAATCAGCTCATACCTTAATGCACCACAATCCACACCTTGTTTATAGGTATCAAAATATGCCGCCCCTATATTTTCATTCAAACGCAGCAAGTCAAGAGCGAACTCGATCGAATTATCCACCCCTAGCGCGGTATGAGAACTGATAATCAACACATACGCCGTGGAAACGTAACTGATGCCCTGGTTCAGGGCTTCGGCGTAATTGAACTCAGCCCCGACAAAATTATGGATCACGGAATCAGCCGGCAACAAATCAAGCGTGCCGTCAGTCGAACCTGAATCGACAAAGATATATTCGCTAGGCGCCAGTGTTTGGCGCTGCAATGAATCTAAAGTAATAGCCAGGGTTTTTTCAGAATTAAAGGTCCTGATAACAGTAGAATATTTTATACCGCCCATACCCGTTAACCCGTTCTCGATTAAGTCAATTGCAAGGTGAAAGACAAGGCCAGGCATGTCGCCATAATGATTCCAAAGCCGATATGATTAAAAACCGTGCTGTTCCGCATAGCGGCTAAAAATATCTGGACTTCGAAGTCGGCTTGACAAAATGACAGGCAATCAGACGAAAACACAGTACAAGATTGAATAACCTTAACCTTAGTCTTGGCCGGGGGCCGGGCTGTCTAAGGACACCTAAAGCGAGCTTTGCAATATTATGGCAGCCAAGCAAATCCCTGTTCGTATAATAAGCTACGCTCACATATTCATTGAGCCGCTTTCTCAGCGAATCTTTTCTAGGATTGTGGTTTAACGCTCCAGAGCCTAAAATGCGGGCAACTGCCTTTTTTTCACTGAAAAACAGCCACTTTGCCCATTCCTGATCTTCCGCCGTGAATACCTCGGGCTTAAATCCCCGTTTCCGCAAGAGCGGAACCTTGATGATCGAGCAGGTGTTCGAAAGTCCGCAAAATCCATCGAAATTACTTTCATCAATCAGCTCATACCTTAAGACACCGAAATCTTCTCCTTGATTATAGGTATCAAAATATACCGCCCCTATATTTTCATTCAAACGCAGCAAGTCAAGAGCGAACTCGATCGAATTATCCACCCCTAACGCGGTATGAGAACTGATAATCAACACATACGCCGTGGAAACGTAACTGATGCCCTGGTTCAGGGCTTCGGCGTAATTGAACTCAGCCCCGACAAAATTATGGATCACGGAATCAGCCGGCAACAAATCAAGCGTACCGTCAGTCGAACCTGAATCGACAAAGATATATTCGCTAGGCGCCAGTGTTTGGCGCTGCAATGAATCTAAAGTAATAGCCAGGGTTTTTTCAGAATTAAAGGTCCTGATAACAGTAGAATATTTTATACCGCCCATACCCGCTAACCCGTTCTCGATTAAGTCAATTGCAAGGTGAAAGACAAGGCCAGTACGGCCCTCTGCTCGCTTTACGAGTCGCGCTTCAACAATGCCGACGCCACTTGGCGGATCCGTCTGATAACAGGGGCCAAGCAACTGGATAATTCAACACCCATCATTCGTTTGCACGTCAAAATAGCCCAAGGCAATGATTTCTTGACTTCTGGATAACTACTGAGCGCGAACTCAGCGAGCTGCTCGCTGAGTGCCACCTCTTTATCGCTGAACGCATGGCTTGCTTGTCTAACCGCCTGCAAGCCAAGATGGCTGAGTAATCTGCCGTGTAGTTGTTGAGCTTCAGGCAAGGTATGACTATAGGCCTTGAAGAAGCACTCGAAAGCCTCTTTCCGTTGCTCAAGATCCGCCAAACCTTTCGCCTTGTAGTAGTTAAACTGCATGTTGCCGCCATGGTAACGGGTCGCCGCCTGGTATTCGTTCAAAATCCCTACCGAAGCATGCGCGGACAAACGCAACCACATCTCCATATCGGCACTATGCGGTAGCTCAGAAAGGTATCTCCCCACACGCTTCTGTAGTTCTGTCCGAACCACTGCGGTAGGAGTCCTCACAATATTTACCGATCGACTGGTCTCGATAAGCTTAAGAAATTCGACCCCACTCAGAGTGCGGGACTCCAAATTATCAGTGATTTGTGTGATGACCTTATTAACGAAGGTTTGCGGTTGACTGATGTAATCGCCGTCAGTGAGAATGAAATCAACCGCTTTACCAAAAATAAAACCCACTTCCGGATGTCTGTTCATTAGCCCAACCGCCCGGCCTAAGGCGTCGGGAAACAAGAAATCATCCGCTGAGATAAGCAAAAAGTAGTCGGCGGAAGCCCAATCGACGCCTTCGTTAAAGGTTGTGATATGTCCTTTGTTGCCGGAATGTCGATAAAAGCTGACGCGCGCGTCCTCTCGCGCCAGTTGAGCCCCGATTTCCGCCGTGTTATCGGGGGAGGCGTCATCGATGATCAGAACCCGGATATCAACCCCCGATTGGCTTAGGATACTTTCGACGCATTCCCGCAGAAAGCGGCCATAGTTATAACATGGCACCATTACGTCGATAGAACTCATCGCACCAGCTTTCCTGTTGAGAGCAACCGTGCGATCAGCCGAACTTTGCGGTTTAGCAACAATGCCATTCATGCGAATACCTGCGTTAAGTCTCTGTCAATTCACGCGCGTGCGCGTGAACCTGCCCCTTTATTCTGTAGTAGTTGCGGATGCACCCCAGGTTGTTGAAATGCCCAACGGCTGACGTTGCAGCTATTGTGCGCGAACTGTTATCCGCTTTATTTTCGTTGACTTATGATCTGGCTAAAAATGACTTCCTGAGACTGGAACCTTGCATAGGATGCGCTGACCAAAAGTAGGCGCTCCAGGCGGCGCGCAATGAAATACATCGCTCGCGAACGATGCGCCTCCTGGCGTCGGCGCATCCTATGTTTAAACAGGGAAATTATTTACGACCAAATCCTTAGGGATTATTGTCCTCTGGTTTAGCACAACGTTAAAGTTGGTATAAACACCTAAGCAATAGCACTTAATGATCTGGCTACGGTTAAGCAATATGATGTGTCTATAGTCAGTCAATTTCATTATGGCGGGTAAATTGTAGGTGCGAATTCATTTATGCCCTATGGGTACTTGTGCCCTTATGCATTCCCACGCAGGAGAGAGTGTGAAAGAATTAGTAAAAACATCATAAAAAGCCTTATTTACCACGAAGATCACGAAGGACACGAAGAAAAAAATTAAGTTAATCAAAAACTTAAAACTTCGTGCTCTTCGTGTCCTTCGTGGTTAAATCCTTTAAATTGAATACTTTCACAGCCTCAGGAGCGTGGAAACGAGTAAACTCTGTGCTCTCTGTGGTTATTCATTTGGACAAAAAATGAATGCTTTCACCGCGCGGAGGGAAACACCCTGACATGAGCGAACCACTTCATATCGTCTTGCGCTGTAATGATCCGTTACTGCCCAAAGTCCGTTATGTGTTTGATACATTATTCATGGCGCGGGGGATTCCGGTGGTGTATTCCGCTTTGCCGCCGGCGCACGGTCCCTGGCTCTTGTATGGTTCTTCCAAGGAGCCTTCATGGCCGCTCGAACGATGTCTGGCTGTTGCCCATTGTCCGGAATCCTGGCTATTTCTCGAAAGCCATGCCGCTATCGAGGCCGCTGTCGCGGTCGATGGATCGATCGTCCTGTTCCCAAAAACAGCCGCCGGTTTCGAGACCGCACTGAACATCCCTTTCGATCTCGCCGCCAATGCCTTTTATTTCTTGAGCGCCTGGTCCGAACGTCTCGGGCCGGACAAGGATGAAACGCGAAGCTTGTACTCGAACAGTATCTTTGCCCGTTTGGGCATGCCGCAAGATATCGTCGATCAGTACCTTGATGCGCTCATGACACAGCTGCATGCGCTCTGCGTCCGGCTTGAAACAGAACCATGGCACGCGCTCGCATGGCCGCAAGATGCCGCCTATGCGCTCGTCCTGTCGCATGATGTCGATTTTATTCCGGCCAATATCATCGATATCGTCAAACAGGGCGCGAAAACGGTGCTGCGCCACCTCGTCCGCCACCGCGATCCGGCTGACGCCTGGCGGGCGGCGACAGGGCTGGCACGCGCATTGATGCATAGAGACGATCCTTATGGCTGCGTGCCCGATATCATTGAACGGGAGGCAGAACTGGGGGTGCGCGCATCGTTCCAGGTAGCCGTCGCTCACAGGCATCCCGACGACGTCAACTATCGCATCGAGGACGACCGCATCCGCGACTATTTGCGCGCGATTCCCGATGCCGGTTTCGACCTGTGTCTGCACGGCAGCTACCGGTCCACCGAAAACCCCGTCTGGTATGTAGAGGAAGCGGCGCTTCTGGCGCGGCGCCTGGGCCGGCCGGCCGGCTCGCGCCAGCACTTTCTTTCATTCCACTATGACGCCTTATTTAGCGCGCAGGAACAGGCAGGCATCCAGTATGACATGTCCATGGGATTCCCGGACCGCACGGGGCCGCGTGCCGGATTTTCCTATCCTTATTTCCCTTACTGCCTCGCCGAGGATCGTCCTTATAACGTACTTCAGCTCAACCTGTTCCTGATGGACGTTACCTTGCGGGGCTATCTGGGGTTGAAAGGCGCACGCGCGTGGGAGGTCATCCGGACTACGCTCGACACCCTGCGCCGCAAGCGGGGATGCGTCTCGATCGTATGGCATCCGATTGTATTCAAAGGCGCGCGCGACCCCGGTTATGACCGTTTGTTCTGGAAAATGGTCGGCTATACGCTTGAGACGAACGGTCTCGCTACAGATGGCAGAACCATCAATGATTTCTGGCGCCGGCAAGCGAAAAACTACATAAGCTTCGGCGAAGGCTATAAAGAAGACGATTGAAGGTACATGAAGCGTGATGAATGTTAGCCGCGCAATGGCGCGGGATTGCCAATATTGACCAATGAGGAAATAGCCTATGGCATGTGTTTTCATGGCGGCCTATACCAATTACCGCCGGGATCCCAGAGTGAAACGCGAGGCAGAGGCCCTGGTGGAGCGCGGTCATCATGTCGTGTTTCTGGCGCGGCGCCAGCACGGGGAACCGCACCGTGAAACCATCGCCGGCGTGGATATCATCAAAACCATCGGCTTGAAGAACAAGTGCACTTCATTTCTCGAATACATGATCGATTACCTTGTATTCTTTTTAATGATATTCGCGCATTTATCGCTGCGCCCGTTGCGCTATCAGCTGATTCATATCAACAACATGCCTGATTTTTTGGTATTCGCAACCTGCCTGCCGCGTCTGCTCGGCGTCCCGGTAATTCATGACGTACACGATTTAATGCCCGAACTCTATCTGGAGAAGTTTTCTTCCGGAGAACAGCACTGGATCGTCAGGGCACTGAAACTGCAGGAACGCTGGGCCGGAAAATTCGCCTCGGCCGTGATTACTGTCGAGGATCGCCTGAAGGATATTCTGTCCGCAAGAGGCATCCCGCGCGAGAAAATCCACATACTGATGAATCTGCCCGATGACCGCATTTTCGCGGCGCGCGGACAATTGCCCGCCAAGCCCGAAAACGCGCCGTTCGTGATGGTTTACCATGGCACCCTTGCCCGCCGACTCGGACTGGATATCGCCTTAGAGGCGGTATCGAAAGCTCAAGACGCGATACCGCGCATGGAGCTCCGCATTATCGGCGCGGGCGAGGAACGGGAGCACTTACTGGCGTTGAGCGATCGGCTCGGCCTGCAGGATACGGTCAAGTTCAGCGACGGCTTCGTGCCGGTGGAAAAGATTCCCTCGATGATCCACGACGCGGATGTCGGCCTGATTCCTTTGCGCATCAGCAGCGGCACGGACATCATGCTGCCCACCAAGTTGCTCGAATACGTCACGATGGGAATCCCCTGCATCGTGCCTGAAACAGGCACGATCAGCCGCTATTTCGATGAGGAAATGGTGCAGTTCTTCGCGGCGGAAAACGCCGGCTCCCTCGCCGAGGCAATGATTACGCTTTATCGGGACGCCGGTAAACGAAGCGCTCTGTCCCGTAACGCGACCGAACGCTTCGCAAAGGTTTACCACTGGAGCGCGCACAAAAAGGTCTATACCGATCTTGTAGAACGCCTCATTGGACAATAGCCTCCTCAGCCAAGCCCATGCGGCGGGTTCACCGTAGAGATCGTTTCCAGGACAGTGCGTTCCGCGCGCGAAGATCGCCCGATTCCGAAGTAAAGCACGCCGGCCGCTTCGGCGTCCTGCTGGTTCCAGAAATTACGGCCATCCAGCACCACTTCCACCCCTTGCTTTCGCCACGCAATAAAATCAGGATCAGCGAATTGAGCGTGGGCCGTGCTCAGAACGACGACGCATGCAGCCTCTATCGTGCCCGGTTCAAACCCGGCATCGCGAACTTCTTCATCGGTGTAATGGGGATCCTCGATCGTCACGCGCGCGCCCAATCGCTGGAGTTCGTCGCGCAGTGCATAGGTTGGGCTGAAGGTGTCCACCTTGACGCCAGGCCGGAAGCCCAGCCCCAGGATGTGCACGTTTTTGCCATTCAGGTTCTTCCATCTTGCTTCAATCCGTTTCAATTGCCTGGCGGGCTGGGAATCGTTGATTTCGCGGGCGGCTTCTGAAATACGTTGAGGCAGGCCCAAGCGCCGCGATTCCCGGGTCAGGAAATACGGATAGACCGGCACGCAATGACCGCCTACACCAATGCCCGGCAACAGCAGATTTGCCTCGCCGTCAGTATTGGCGGCCAAGCGCACCCGCTCGAAATCAACGCCGGCGATTTCGCAAAAAGCCGCAAACTCATTGGACAAGGCAATGTTCACGTCCCGGTAGAGCATGCCCAGCAATTTGGCCATCTCCGCCGCTTCGATAGTGCCCACATCGTCAACCGGCGCCCCCAGATAGCGCTGATAAAATGCCACCGCCTTTGCGCATGAATCAGAGTCCAGACCGCCGACAATTTTGGGCGTGGTCTCCAGTCGCGCCAGCACATGGTTTGCCTTCACGCGTTCCGGACTGTAGGCCACATGGAAGTCTACCCCTGCCTTTAAACCACTGTGCCGTTCCAGGCACGGTATCAGGCAGCGCCGGGTACCGCCCACGGCCACGGTGGTCTCGTACACCACCAGCGTGCCTGGGCGAAGCCCCTTGCCGATTTCCTCCGAAGCCTGCTGCAGTATGCTGAAATTGATATCGCGTTCGGACGTCAGGTGGGCGGGTACGATAACCACGATCACATCGGCTTCGGACGCGGCCTTGCTGGTATCCGTGCCAGCCTGAAGCCGGCCTTCCTTGTGCAAATCATCCATGAGCTCGGCCAGCCCCGGCTCTTCATAAGGACAAACGCCGGCATGAACAGCATCCACAAGCGTCTGATTGATGTCGCTCACTGTTACGCTTGCTCCATGTCTGCCGAACATGCAAGCAAGGGGAAGTCCCATCCGGCCGCCGCCTACTACCGTAATCTTCATTCTGCAATACTCCTCATGCCTTGTTTTGAAAACCGTGTCATTGAGATTGCCGCGAAATCAGGCGCACTTGCGCAATTCAACGGGCTTTCAACGATCCGGTATTATTGCCTCATGCCGTCAAGCGAGTCGCGGAAAAGCGTGGGCGCCGGTCAGGAAATAAAGCCTATTTCCGGCTGTGCTGAAATCATCCCCGCCTCCCCTCAACGGCTTTTTGTAAAACATGAATCATTCGCCCATCCTCCACTTCAGTTCAATCCTGATCGATTCAGACAATAATAAGCCCTGATTTTTTCAGGCGGTTTCACACGGGTACCCATACTGATAGGTCGGAAGCGGCTGTTGTGATTTGTTCACCACCAGCCCAAGCAGGTTGGTCTGCTCCAGAATGTACATGGAATGCTGGAGTTCATCGGCCGTGTTCTTTCCATCCTCTACAACCAGCAGAGCCGCATCGATATAGGGCATAAACAACAGCGCATCGTCCGCGGCAAAAAGCGGCGGGATATCGAAAATGATTATCCGCGACTCATAGCGCGATTTGATCTCTTCGATCAAATTGACCATTTTGTGGGATGAAATCAATTCCGAAGCACTGTTGCTGGCGTTTTTACCCGGCAATATCACCAGGCGTTCAATACCGGGATTGATTAAGGCATCTTCCAGGGGCACCTCTCCTTCCAGACAATCGACCAGTCCGAATTCCCATTGCAATCCCAGATATTGGCCCACACTTGGCCGCCTGAGATCAGCGTCAACGACGAGAACGCTTTGATTTCCCTCCATGGCCATGGCGATCGCGAGATTGATGGAGATGAATGTTTTTCCCGCGTTTGGCGTCGCGCTGGTGACTGCGAAGCTATTCCAGTTGTTTTCCCTGAGCTGCTTGAGGACATTGGTCCGGAGCACACGGAATATATCCGCTCTTGGATCGTTGTAAAGTCCCATAATAACCCGGTTATTGCGCAGCACATCGGGATCAATAGTGACCCGTTGGGTTTTCGTGTATTGGATCGAGTCGAGTGGATATCCATCCGCCTTATTAATCATTGGTCATTCTCCAATCAGGGCATGATTATTACCGTTACTATGTCCCTGCGTTTGATTCATGGCTGTATTCAACGGAAAGAAAAGAACATACATCGCAATGGCAACCAGCATGATGAAAGCGATGCCGGTCCTGACAACAACTTTCCTCATTCTATTCTGCTTCGCCAGCCGTTCGCCCACCTCGGCCGGCGACTCGATGTACGGAACGACAACCAACGGCATCAGTCCGGTGACTTCGCTAATGGCCCGGTACCCCCTGATTCCGGGCTCCAGGAATTCAAGTAGGAAAGCAATGCCGAGGCCTGCGATAATTCCCATGAAAGAACCGCCGATGACGACCTTTCTTCTGCTGACTTGTTCCGGACGCGCGGGAATAGCGGGAGGTTCGATGAGGGTCAGCGTTTGCCCTTGCTGCTGTACTTCCAGGGTTTGAGCAAGCTTGGCATCCAGCCATTTTTCCTTGAGTTGGGTGTATTTCTTCATGGTGTTGTCCCGTTCCCTGATCAGATTGGTATATTCCATTTCAACCTGAGGCGCCATCGCAAGGATAGTGTGCAATTTTTCAAGTTTCGCTTTTAAATAGTCCTGCTTCTGCATCAATGACTGAAGCTCTGACTGACTGCTTTTATACTGCGCCTGCACACCTAAATAAGCCGGATTAATGGCGTTCATGGCCACCGCTTCCTGCTCCTGCCGCGAATGCGGCTGCGTATTTTTCAAGCGTTGTTCAAGCCGGTCGATTTGTTTTCTGCGCTTGACTATATCCGGATGATTATCGGCATACATTTCTTCCAGTAATTCAAGTTCACGCCGGGCTTCCGCCAACTGTTTCTTCACGTCTTCATGCGCCAGTTGCCCTTCGAAAGCCGGGTCCAACCCCTTTATTTCGCGTTTGAGACGAACCACCGATGGATGGGAAGGTGAGTAAAGACTGGAATATCGAAGGTATTGCGCGCGCAAGATTCTGAGCGTTTCGGCCCGGCTTTTCGGCGCCTTGTCATCAGACTTGCCCGGCAGTTCCTGTTGCGCTCTTGCCAGCTCCGCCGATAAAAAAGCGATCCTTTCCTTTGTCGCCCGGATCTGGTTATCGGTGTCTCTCAGTTCGCTCTCCGCGCGGTCGATCGCTGCCAGATTCCCTTGCACTTGCTCCGGCAGACTGAAGTTATTTTGCTCTTTGTAGTTGGCGATTCTATTATCGATTTCCTGAAGCTCCCGGTTCAGCTTGGCCGATTCCTCCATCAGGAACTCAGCCACATTGGTAGCCCGTTGAGTTCGGGCTTTATCATTTTGCTCGATGAGCAGAGCCGCCAGCTTACCCGCCACTTCTTGCGCCTTGGCGGGTTCGCCATGGCTGAAGGAAATATAAAAGGCGACTTCAGCCATTCTTGATTCATTCCGGGGCGTTAAAGAAGATGTGGTTAGCCCAACCTCGGTGCTATCCCTGAACAAATTCGCCAATTCATATTTCGTATAGCCATTCCTGAACCCGCTGTAAAGGCCAGTCGCATCAATAATCGACAATACGTTATCGGTCATCATGACCCTTTGGTATATCGATTGGATCTGTTCCGCCGCATAGCGGGACGCGGTCGATTCGAAAAGTTTTGTGGGAATTGGCGCTTCGATCAACAACGTTGCCGTTGACCGATAAACCTTAGGCAGATTATAGGCGATGATGACAGAAACCAGGCTGGCAAGCAGCCAGGTCACTACGATGTAGTACTTGCGTCGTTTTACAAAGTCAAGGTAATCGGCTAATGTTTTAGTGTGTTTATCCATAAGGCTCAGAGAAAAATAATCGCTTTAAAATCAAACAACTTAGGGGCCGAATTCATAATCCCGCTACGAGTACCTCGCCTGTCGGCCTGATCGTAAAAATACATTTTCCGTATGAAGGCGTGACGATCTGTTTTTTTCTATCGTCAAGTGACTGACTTTTTGTTAATCCTTCTTTAGTTCAAGGCCTTAATGCAGAGCCCCTGATTTGTGAATCCGGGCACCCGCCACCGTTATTTTTTACTTCTTTATTAATGCCTCCGGGCCGGCCAGCCATAGGCCTGGTCACGGTAGTTGTAGACGGTGGTGTCCGGTATGCTCAAGGCCCATGCAATATCAGGAGCGTTTGGCTGGACCGCCGCCGTCCAATACAAGCCGTTTTGCGCGTTGATAAATGGCGACGCCCCATCATTGTTGACAACGATCGCCGGTTGCATCGGTCAAAATAGTTTTCGTTATCGTCTGAGTGTTATTTTCATGGTAATCCAGGGTATAGCTGACCGCCGGCCTGACAATACCAGGCAGTACCGCCATATTGTTTTCCAGGGGTATGTTTTCGACTTCAAAGGCGCATATTCTATCTCGTCGAAATAGCAGGTAACGCTGGCTCTGACCAAAAAACAGATTCATGCTGTAAATATTGGCATTAAGCAGGTCCGGCGGTATGAAGGCAGTGATTTTATGTTTGCCCTGTTTCGAGTTTCTATCCTTGGCAAACACAAAACCGTGATGAAAAACCAAAACGTCGTCTTTTGTGAGTATCTCAAACGTCAGGTCTTCGGTAATATCCTTAACTTTGTTGAAAAAATCTATTTCTATCCGAACACCCGAACCGATGTCCAATACGGTTCCGTTTATAGGCGTTATTTTTATGCTATTTACCCGGATATTGTCATTTTCGGCATCGTTGCCAAATTCCCAATAGTTGTTTTTATTGGTTATCAGCACATTGTTATCTTGATAAAAATCAATAGCGTCTGAAATTTTTCCTTCAAATCGCTTGTAGCCATTAATGAGCACGATGCCGTTTTTGCACAGGCTTTTTACCGCCGCCATATTATGGCTGACAAAGAGGACGGTCCGGCCATGACTTTTAGACACATCCTGCATTTTACCAATTGCTTTTTTCTGAAATTCAGCATCACCGACCGCCAACACTTCATCAACAACCAGAATTTCCGGCTCCAGATGCGCGGCTATGGCAAATCCCAGGCGCACGATCATGCCGCTGGAGTAACGTTTAACCGGCGTATCAAGGTATTTTGCTACCCCGCTAAAGTCTACGATTTCATCGAGCTTGCTGGTAATTTCCCTTTTGCGCATCCCCATGATGGTACCGTTCATGTAGATATTTTCCCGCCCTGTCATTTCCTGATGAAAACCGGTACCCACTTCCAGCAGGCTGGCCATTCTGCCACGCGCCCTGACACGCCCGCTCGACGGTGAGGTCACTTGGGAGAGGATTTTTAACAAGGTACTTTTACCCGCGCCATTCTTACCGATAATGCCCAGTACCTCACCTTCCTGGAGCTCCAGATTAATATCGCGCAAGGCCCATACATGTTCGCCTTTTTTCGCGGCCTGGGTCCGATCATTGATTGTGCCTATTATGGAATACGGGTCTTCCTTGCCCATTATTCTGGTTTTCCACCAACGGTTAAGGTCATGAGACAAGGTGCCCGTCCCGACTTCGCCGAGACGATAAAGTTTACCGAGATTTTCTATTTTAATTATGGGTTGCGACATGTACATTCCATTTTTAAAAAAATTAAGACCCGAGATTTTCTGGCCTATATTCGTTGGATTGTTTTTCATGATTAATTAAACCGTATCGATAAAATTTCGTTCGGTCTGGTGAAAAATGATGATGCCCATGAATAACAGAATCGTCATAAAGCCTCCGGAATAAGCCAGGGCCTGCCAGCTAAAGTGACCCGCGCCTAAAAAGGCATATTTGAAGCCTTCCAGAACAGGGGTTAACGGATTGGCTTGAATGAAGATTTTATATTTTTCCGGAACAGTCGATACCGGATAAATGACAGGCGTCGCATACATCAGCAATTGAATGCCGAACGTGAGCAAGTGATTCAAATCCCGGTATTTTGTCGTTAAAGAGCTAAAAATAAGACCTGCCGCCAGCCCAATACCTGCCATCAAGACGATATAAACGGGTACTAATGCCAAAGTCCAGTTAGGTTGAATGGTCGTATTACCTGAGTAAAGGAAATACAAATAGATGATGATAAAAATCGCCAGCTGGATAAAAAACTTTATTAAGCCCGACAGTACTTCAGCGAAAGGAATAATAAGCCGTGGAAAATATACTTTTCCAAATATTTGGGCATTTTGGTTGAAGGTATGCGCGGTCTGGTTGAAGCACTCGTGAAAGTAATTCCAGATGACAATGCCGGACAGGTAAAACAGTATTTGGGGAAGACCGTCCGTGGATATATTGGCAATCCGGCCAAAAACCAACATGTACATGCCCGTGGTCATAATCGGTTGTACTATGAACCATATCGGCCCCAGTATAGTTTGTTTGTAAACGGTGATAATGCTGCGCTTGACAAACATGTAAAGTAAGTCACGATAAAACCAGATTTCCTTGAAATTAATCTTCAACAGATGTTTTTTTGGTTTTATATCAATATTATAGGTATTCATGTAATCATATTTGCTTTTAAAATCAAGTTCTGACTCATTGGTAACCGGATTACATTAGAGCCTTGATGCATAGCCCCTGATTTCTGAATCCGAGCGCCTGCCAACCATTATTTTTACAACTTTCTTTATTAATACCGATATTATTGCCCCGGACCGGCCAGCCATAGGCCTGGTCACGATAGTTGTAGCCGGTGGTGTCCGGTATGCTCAAAGCCCATGCCGTGCCAGGAGCGTTTGGCTGGACCGCCGCCGTCCAATAGAAGCCGTTTTGCACGTTGATAAATGGCGACGATCCCTCGCTGTAACAACGATCGCCGGTTGCATCGGTCAAAAAGGGCATGCAGTTTTTTTCCCTCGCATCGGCAGCTGTCCTTTCCCACTCGAACCAGAAGGGCAAATGCCATTCGCCTGGTGACGATCCATCAGTTAAGCCGCACTGACCATTGGCCAGGTCCGCCGCCGCGACAGCGGTATCGGCCCAATTCCTCGGGCCGAAATTTTCGCAGTTTGCATCCTTCAGCCAGATCAACCCCGTCTCGGCATCGGTTACCGTGCCATTGCCGCAATCGGCATAGCGGAACCCGGCACGTTCGCAGGGGCCATCGGCCTCTGCAACCGCCTCTCCCGCGCCGGATAACAGTAACAATGGCGATAGCAGTATTACCCTTTTCAAAACCCGATTGCCGGCCTTTCGAAATGTTTGAAGGCTGGTCAAAATTCCTAACAAGTGCTGCTCAGAAAATAGCTTCATGGTCGTTACTCATCATAAAAGTACAAGTCCAAATAACGTAAATCCCACCGGCAATAGCCGCGGTACACCCCATGCATCGATTTTGGCAAGGGCACCAATCATCCAACCGTAAAAATTACGAACTGGATATGATCGGCGGCCCCCCTATTCGCCTAAAGTTACATTTTCTTCATAATCACTTTCTTACCCCTATTCATGCCTGACTTGCCCGCGGTTTCATGCTCAACAATGCGGTGGCAAATGACTAATAGGTCACCCTCACGGCTACCCAATCCAGCGAAAAATCGCGTCTCGTATTCGAAGCCACGTTGGCAACGCGCACTCGGAAGTTGGCGTTTGACAGATTGCTTGAAGCCCAGGAGCGGCCCCAGTTATCGGCAGTGCCGCCGAGAATATAGGTAGCCTCGCTGCCTGAGAGCGTCGGCGTGACTTTGGCCGCTGTCCATGTTGCGCCGCCATCCCAGGAAAGTTGCACACACATCCTCGGAGAACCACTCGTGGCATCGACCCGTGCGTCCAGACGAACCTCTATGCCCGCGATGGTGGCGCCACTCGGTATGTTGAGGCCGTAGTTATAATAGATATGTTTATCCTTGCCGGCATTCGTGCAGGAGGTATTGCTATTGGTGCCACTGTTTGTGTCCACGGCGAACAGGCCATCATCGCCGTGAGCATTGGCCGGATTCGTTTGAAATCCATTTCCGTCGCCATGGTTTATTACCGGCGCATTGGCGGTCGGACCGACAAAGATATTGGCGCTTTGCACTGTCAGCACGGTGCTGCCTGTGACACCATCAAGCGTCGCCGAAATAGTACTTTCTCCGGCATCATGCCCGGTCGCCACTCCGGATTGGTCGATAGTCGCCGTCGCCGTATTCGAAGAATCCCAGGTTACGTTATCGGTAAGATCCTCGGTAGAGCTGTCCGGATAAGTCCCCGTTGCTATAAATTGCTGGGTCGCGCCCACCTGAATCGTCGGATTCGCCGGTGTTACCGCTATCGATTGTGGCGTCAGCGTCGGATTGGATTCCGCACTGGTGATCACTTCGGCCCAGGCGATATCGGCATTGGGGAATCCGCCGGGTGAAGCGCCTGTCACGATCGCGAAGCGCGGATTGTTCAGTGTCTGAACCACGCTGCCCAGGGATGTCCAGTTAGCCCCGTCCAATGAGTAATAGCCGCTGATATCGCCTGTCGCCGGATTACGGTCCAAGCGGAAGTGCAGGTTGCTGGTCGCGCTCACCGAAACAGAATTGGGGACATTCGCCGAACCATTGAGCTCGTGGGCGAAGGTAACCCTGTTCCCTCCATTGTAAATTCGCGTCACCTGCACATAGTTGTCATCATCCTGATAAGCCAGCAACCCGGCCTGCTGGTACTCCTGAGTCGGCGAAAAAGACTGCAACTTGAGTCTTATGCTCGTCCAGTTGGCCGGAAGGTTTCTAAACAATGAATTCCGGGTGTCATTCGCATCCTCCCAAACATCACCGGTATCCACCGGTATGCGAATCACCCCGGGGTGCGCCATCTGGTCATAGCTGACCACGGCTCCGGAGGTCTGCTCGGTATTGCGCGTGCCGCCGGTAGAAGTCCGCGCCAGAAAATCCCAGCCGTCTGCCAATAGGCTTGTCCTGTCCGGGTAGGTAAAATCGTCATGGACGGTGCCCGAAGGGCTGACCGTGAGCGTCACGTTGACCGTCCGCGGCGTGTTCGTCGCGCCCTCGGCGGCGATGGTAATGGCCTTGGTATAAGTGCCGGGCGCCAGGCTGGCGCTGTTGACCGACACCGTCAGCGTACCGGCTCCCGTGCCGCTCGTCGGACTCACCGCCAGCCAGGCCGGCGCGCTGCCGTCCGCCGACGCGGTCCAGTTCAGCGTGCCCCCGCCCGCGTTGGTGATCGCCAGCGTCTGGTTGGCCGGGTTGCTGCCCGCTGTGGCCGTAAAGCTCAGGCTTTCGGGAGAAACGCCAATCGTCGGGTTGGATTCCGCACTGGTGATCACTTCAGTCCAGGCGATATCGGCATTGGGGAATCCGCCGGGTGAAGCGCCTGTCACGATCGCGAAGCGCGGATTGTTCAGTGTCTGAACCACGCTGCCCAGGGATGTCCAGTTAGCCCCGTCCAATGAGTAATAGCCGCTGATATCGCCTGTCGCCGGATTACGGTCCAAGCGGAAGTGCAGGTTGCTGGTCGCGCTCACTGAAACAGAGTTAAGATCTGTTGGCGATCCATTGAGCTCGTGGGCGAAGTTAATCCTGTTCCCTCCATTGTAAATTCGCGTTACCTGCACATAGTTGTCATCATCCTGATAAGCCAGCAACCCTGCCTGCTGGTAATCCTGGGTCGGCGAAAAAGACTGCAACTTGAGTCTTATGCTCGTCCAGTTGGCCGGAAGGTTTCTAAACAATGAATTCCGGGTATCATTCGCATCCTCCCAAACATCACCGGTATCCACCGGTATGCGAATCACCCCGGGATGCGCCGTCTGGTCATAGCTGACCACGGCTCCGGAGGTCTGCTCGGTATTGCGCGTGCCGCCGCTGGCGGTCCGCGCCAGAAAATCCCAGCCGTCCGCCAACAGGCTGGTCCTGTCCGGGTAGGTAAAATCGTCATGGACGGTGCCCGAAGGGCTGACCGTGAGCGTCACGTTGACCGTCCGCGGCGTGTTCGTCGCGCCCTCGGCGGCGATGGTAATGGCCTTGTTATAAGTGCCGGGTGCCAGGCTGGCGCTGTTGAGCGACACCGTCAGCGTGCCGGCTCCCGTGCCGCTCGTCGGACTCACCGCCAGCCAGGCCGGTGCGCTGCCGTCCGCCGACGCGGTCCAGTTCAGCGTGCCCCCGCCCGT